>ENA-ORDC01000079-ORDC01000079.1-marine-metagenome-genome-assembly--contig:-NODE-79-length-113553-cov-39.413012_pt1 | contig 113553 bp, 116 predicted proteins | sample MGYA00237783_ERZ508515 | MGnify/ENA primary metagenome ERZ508515 (study PRJEB26186, sample SAMN06268792) | marine metagenome | isolation source: Eden Landing Ponds, San Francisco, CA, USA | place...
AGCGACCACTGGGCGGCCAGGTACCCGCTCTCCTTGTTGGAGTCCGAGTACCCGAGCATGATCTCCTGGACGCCGTCCCGGGCGGCCAGTGCGGTCGCGTAAGCCTCGTTTTCGAACAGCGTTCCCATGATTCGGCGGGCCCCGGAGAGGGCGTACTCCGTCTCCAGGAGTGGGACGACGTCGAGGCCCGAGTAGGTGGGCGCGTCGACGACGCCGGCCTCGCTCGCGAGGAAGAGTACCTCGAGGACGTGGCTCGGTTCCTCGCACATGCTGATGCAGTACGTGTCGATGGCGTCGGCGCCGAACTCGCGCTGCCAGTCCGCCAGGCGGTCGAAGCGCGTGAGCACCCGAGTGGCCGTCTCGCTCAGGTCCGCGGTGTCCTCGAGGTCGAGCAGCGCGTGGTCCGCGAGAATCCCCTCGGTGAGGAACTCGACGCGCTCGTCCTCGCTCATCCCCGCGTAGTCCGTGCCCTGGCGGGCGAGGACTTCCGCGAGCGTCTCGGTGTGGTTCTCCTGGTGGTCGCGCAGGTCCAGGCTGGCGAGCGAGAACCCGAAGGTCTCGACCGTTCGGATCAGGGGGTCAACGCGGGTTTCTGCGATGATCTCCGCGTCGTTGGCACGGAGGTCCGCCGCGAGGGTCGCCAGGTCTGCCCGCAGTTCCGACGCGTCGTCGTAGCCACCGGAGCGGGGGTCCTCGACGCGGCGGATGCGCTCGGTCATCAGGCTGAGTTTCTGCCGATAGGGCTCGCTCGGGTACCGGTCGGCGACGGCCTCGGCCACGCTCGGGAGGCGCTCGCGGTCTGCGTCCAGGGACGCCGCCAGTTCGTCGCCAATCTGGATCTGTCCCTCGTCCTGACTCAGGACGCCCGTGAGGGCGTCCACCTCCTCGCGGTAGTGTTCGAGGACGGCCCGGCGCTGCCGGCCGAGGGTCTTCGTCGTGACCTCGGGAGTGACGTAGGGGTTCCCGTCACGGTCGCTCCCGGCCCACGACCGAAAGGCCAGAAGCTGCGGCACCGAGGCGTCGACGCCGTAGTCGTCGAGGGCCGTTTCGAGTTCCTCGTAGAATTCCCCCACGACGTCGAAGAGGACGTTCTCCAGATACCACTGGACGTTCAGGGCCTCGTCGAACGGCTCGGGCTTCCGGTCGCGGATCTGGGGCGTCTGCCAGAGGCTCGTCACCTCGGCGCGCACGTCCCGGGTCACCTGCGACGCTTCCTTGTCCGTCAACAGCCGCTCGTCGAGCGTCTCCAGGTCCGCGGCGACCGAACGAAGCTTCGCCTTGACGGTCTTCCGGCGCGCCTCGGTCGGGTGCGCGGTGAACGTCGGCTGAATCAGAACGTCGGAGAGGACCTGCTGGGCCGTCCGGTCGTCGGCCTCCGCGAGCTCCTGTGCCAGCTCCTCCAGGCCGTCGTCGGGGACGCTGGCCTGGGACTGCTCCCTGACCGCCCTGATGCGCTCGCGCTCCTCTGCGAGGTTGATGAGTTCGAAGTAGGTCGTAAAGGCGCGAGCGACGACGAGCGATCGGTCCTCGTCGGCCTGCTCCAGCGTCTCCGTGAGTTGTTGCCAGTCGTACGCGTCTGCGGCCCGGTTGTCGATCGCAGTGGTCCGGAGCGTCTCGACTGTCTCGAACGCGGTACTCGACCGTTGCTCCCCGAGTACCTCACCCAGTATCGTACCCAGTTCGCGTACGTCCTGCTGAACGTCGCGATGATACAACCGCATGACGCCCGGTACTATCCGACCCGTAAAGTAGTCTGGGATGGCAGGAATCTAACATCATTAATCAGCACGCCCGGCCGTGGGTGGCGAAACCCAGTGCGTCACGATCGATGCAGACCCGTACCCCGTCGCGACGCTCCACCGGCCGCGTCACCGCGCGCTCGCCGCTCCACCGTCGATAGGTGGCCACCTGCGTCGCTCCGCTCACCAGACTCTCCAGCCGCGCCGGCGTCGCGATGGTCCGACGAATGTGGTCCACTATGAATGACAGGTCGGCGAGAGGTTGTGTGAACGAGGCGGAGACGGTCCTGCTCGCCTCGCTGCGCGGGCTGTGTCTCCACTCGTTCGAATCTCCCGCACGACGCGGTCGCTCACGTTCGTCCGCGACATGCGCCGAGGGGGAGATTTGAACTCCCGTGTCCGTGAGGACACCTGCTCTCGAGGCAGGCGCCTTGGCCGGGCTAGGCTACCTCGGCAACACCCCAGGCTACCGCCGGAGGCGTTCATACCGGTTTCGGTTCGGTGGCCGGGCGTCGACGCCGCCGAAAGGATAATTAATGCGTTGTACTACCTAGGAATATGAGCGAGACGCAGCTTCAGCAGGCCCGAGCCGGCGTCGTCACGGACCCGATGACCCGCGTCGCCGAGCGCGAACAGGTCGATCCGTCGTTCGTCCGCCAGCAGGTGGCAGACGGCCAGGCAGTGATCCCCGCAAACCACGGTCACGACGCGCTGGACCCTATGATCATCGGCCGAGAGTTTTCGACGAAGGTCAACGCGAACATCGGGGCGAGCCCCGACTCCAGCGGTCCGGACGGCGAACTCGAGAAACTCCACACTGCCGTCCACTACGGCGCAGACACGGTCATGGACCTCTCGACGGGCGGGGGCGACCTCGACGAGATTCGGCGGACCAACGTCGACCACTCGCCCGTCCCGGTCGGCACCGTCCCGATCTACGAGGCGCGGAAACAGGTGGACGACGTGGCGGACCTGACCCACGAGGGACTCCTCGACGTGATCGAGAAGCAGGCCGAGCAGGGCGTCGACTACATGACCATCCACGCCGGCATCCTGCTGGAACACCTCCCTCTCACGGACGGTCGCAAGACCGGCATCGTCTCGCGGGGCGGGTCGATCATGGCGCAATGGATGGAGGAACGGGGGATGCAGAACCCCCTCTACGCCAGGTTCGAGGAGATCTGCGAGATCTTCCGCGAGCACGACGTGACGTTCTCGCTCGGAGACTCCCTGCGTCCGGGGTGTCTCGCCGACGCCTGCGACGAGGCGCAGTACGCCGAACTCGACACTCTCGGTGACCTGACGCGGACGGCCTGGGACCACGGCGTCCAGGTGATGGTCGAGGGGCCGGGCCACGTCCCGATGGACCGAGTGCGCGAGAACGTCGAGCGCCAACAGGCGGTCTGCGACGGGGCGCCGTTCTACGTCCTCGGCCCGCTCGTCACCGACGTCGCGCCCGGCTACGACCACATCACGAGCGCCATCGGCGCGGCCCTGGCCGCCGAGGCCGGGGCCGCGATGCTCTGTTACGTCACGCCGAAGGAGCACCTGGGCCTGCCCGACCGCGAAGACGTGCGGGACGGCCTCGCCGCTTACCGCATCGCGGCGCACGCTGCCGACGTGGGCAACCGCCGGCCCGGTGCCCGCGACTGGGACGACGCGCTGTCGGAGGCCCGCTACGCCTTCGACTGGCGCGAGCAGTTCGACCTGGCCCTGGACCCCGAGCGGGCGCAGGCCTACCACGACCAGACGCTCCCCGGCGACAACTACAAAGAGGCCCGCTTCTGCTCGATGTGTGGCGCGGAGTTCTGCTCGATGCGTATCGACCAGGACGCCAGGGAGGCGGACGGCGAGATGGCGCAGATCAGCGACGAGACCGACCTGACCGCCTCCGAGGCGGCCGAGGTCAACCGGCCGCCCGTCGGGACCCACGACGGCGCCGAGGTGCCCGACATTCCGGACGTGCTCAAGAACGACGGCTCGGTGACAGGCGACGACTGAGTACCGAGACTGGGTCGCCGCCTCCTGGCGTCCTCATTCCTCAGCAACATCGGTCCTGGCGCCGTGCCCACCACCACCCGGAGTCTCGACTCTCACCACCTCCCCTGCCTCGCACTCGCGAGTCACCTTCGCCGGAACACTCACGCCATCGAGGAGATTCCGCCCGACTGTGCCGTCCGCGCCACCGGCGAGTCCGCGGGGCGCGTGTCGCCGTCGTTCTGTCAGCAGCGACACCGTCGCGTCGGTGAGCAGGCGGATCTCGCGGACCAGTCCGTCCCCGCCGCGATGACGGCCGGCCCCACCGGTTCCCTCCCGCAGGGCGTACCGCTCGACGCGGAGGGGATACTCGGCCTCCAGCGCCTCGATCGGCGTGTTCTGAGTGTTGGTCATCCCCACCTGGACGCCGGAGAGCCCGTCGCTGCTTGGATTCGCCCCGGCACCACCGCCGATGGTCTCGTAGTACGCGAAGGCGGGCGACCCGACGACGAGGTTGTTCATCGTGCCCTGGCCCTGCGCCGGGACGTGCTCGGGCGCAGCCTCGGCCAGCGCCGCGAAGCAGACGTCCACCACGCGCTGGCTGGTCTCGACGTTGCCGCCCACGACCGCCGCGGGTGGCGCCGGGTTCAGGAGTGACCCCTCGGGGGCGTCGACGGTCACCGGCGCGTAGCACCCGGCGTTCGGCGGGATCTCCGGATCGGTCACGCACCGCAGGGCGAAGTAGACCGCGCTCTTCGCGACCGACAGCGGCGCGTTGACGTTGCCCGCGACCTGGTCCGCGGTGCCTGCGAAGTCGACCGTCAGCGACGTGCCTTCGACGGCAATCTCCACTTCTATCGGCACGTCCTCGTCCGTGACGCCGTCACCCTCGAGGACGTCCGCTGCCTGGTAGCGACCGTCGGGGATCGCCGCGATCTCGGCCTCGACGCGCTCCCTGGAGTAGTCCTGGACGCCTTCGAAGGCGTCGAGCAGGCGTCGACCGTGGGCTGACAGCAGGTCGCCGACCCGCGCCTCGCCACGCTCCGTTGCGGCGCGCTGGGCCCGGAGGTCGACCCGACGTTCGTCGGGGTTCCGAACGTTCGCGAGGACGAGCGCCTCGACGTCGGAACGAATCTCGCCCCCGGCGACGAGCCGCACGGGCGGTATCCTGACCCCCTCCTGGTAGACGTCGCGGGCGCCCGCTGGCATACTTCCGGGCGCCATCCCGCCGACGTCGGCGTGGTGGGCCCGCGAGACCGCGTAGCCGACGACCTCGCCCTCCGCCACTGCGCCCCCGCTCCGCTTGGGTCCGGGGGCGATAGGGGCCACGAGCGTCACGTCCGGGAGGTGCGTCCCGCCGCGGAACGGGTCGTTGAGGAGCCAGACGTCGCCTGGGTCGGGGTCTCGCTCCAGCACGGCGTCGACGGCCTCGGGCATCGCGCCGAGGTGGACCGGGATGTGCTCGGCCTGGGCGACCAGGTCCCCGTCGGCGTCGAAGATCGCCGTCGAGCAGTCGCGGCGTTCCGTGACGTTCGGTGAGTACGCCCCGCGGATCAGCACCTCGCCCATCTCCTCGGCGACGCTCTCGAGCTGAGTCCGGAGGATCTCCAGATCGATCGGACCGAGACTCGTCATCGGGACACCTCCAGGACGAGCGTTCCACGCTCGTCGACGGTGGCGGTCCAGTCCGGCGGGACGACGACCGTGCTCTCACCTCCCTCGCAGATCGCGGGCCCCGAGCGCGTCGTCCCGGGTTCCATCCGGTCACGGGCGTAGATCGGCGTCTCGCGTGACGTTTCGTCGAAGCGCGCAGGTCGACTCGCGGTCCGGGCCGACCCGGTTCCTCCGTGGGACAGTTCGGGTACTGGCGATTCGATAGTGGCCGCGACGCGGAGCGTGACGACCTCGATTCCCTCCTCCGGCAGCGCGAACCCCCGGGCGCGCTCGTGGGCGTCGTGGAATTGCGACGCGACCGTCCCGGGGTCGAAGTCCCCGTCGATCGCGACCGTCAGTTCGTGGCTCTGGCCCGCGTACCGGCAGTCGGCGCTCCGGTGGATCGTGGCCGTCTCTGGGTCGCTCGCGTCAGAGAGCACGCTGGCCTCCAGGTCGTCGAACCGGTCGCGAACGGTCTCCGGGTCGGCGTCGGCGAGCGCCATCCGAACCGTCCGGACGGCGTCGTGGTGTTCGTCCGCCGCGAGGAGGCCCAGTGCAGAGAGGACGCCGTTGGCCCGCGGGACCCGGACGCGCTCGACGCCGAGGCGATCTGCCAGGGCCGCCGCGAACATCGGCCCAGCCCCGCCGAAGGCGACCAGATCGAAGTCGCGTGGGTCGTGGCCCCGCTCGACGGTGACGCGGCGGATCGCGCGTGCCGTGCGGGCCGTCGTGACGTCGTAGACCCCGCGAGCGGCCGTCGCGGCGTCGGCCAGGCCGGCAGCGTCCGCCAGGTCCGCCAGGACCGCGTGAGCCGCGTCGCCGTCGAGGGACACGTCGCCGCCGAGTTCGGTCTCGGGAGCGAGGTACCCCAGTACGAGACAGGCGTCGGTGACGGTCGGGTCCTCGCCGCCGAGGCCGTAGCAGGCCGGCCCGGGGTCCGCGCCAGCGGAGTCCGGGCCGACGCGGAGCGCGCCACCGGCGTCGACGCGGGCGACTGAGCCGCCCCCTGCGCCGACCGTCTCGACGTCGACCATCGGGACGCCGATCGGATGCCCGCCGACCTCGGCCTCCGTCGTCCGTTCGACGTCGCCGTCGCGGACGAGTCCGACGTCCGTGGACGTCCCGCCCACGTCGAAGGAAATTACGCCGGCGCTTTCGGTCGGTTCGAACAGGGCCGCACCGACGACGCCCGCTGCGGGTCCCGAGAGTGCGGTCGTCACGGCGTGCTCGCGGACGGTTGCCGCTTCGGCGATGCCGCCGTTCGACTGCATGATCCAGGGTGCGGGGAGGCCGCGGTCACGGGCACGGTCGACGAGTCGTCCGACGTACGAGTCGATGCGGGGGGTGACGACCGCGTCCGCGGCCGTCGTCGCGGTGCGCTCGTACTCCCGGAAGGTCGGGAGGACCTCGTGGGAGGCGGTGACGGTCGCGTCGAGTTCGTCGCGCAGGATCTCGGCGACGCACTGCTCGTTCCCGGGGTGCGCGTACGCGTGAAGGAGGCAGACCGCCACGCTCGCCACGTCGTCGGGGATCCGGGCCGCCACCTCGCGGACGTCGGTGTCAGCGACTGGGTCCTCGACGCCCGCCGTCGTCGACCGCTCCGCGACTTCGAACCGCCGCTCGGCGGGGACCAGCGGATCGGGCGTCTCTGCGGTCAGGTCGTAGAGCGACGGGCGGTCCTGGCGGCCGATGGCCAGCACGTCTGCGAAGCCCGCGGTCGTCACGAGGGCGGTCTCGGCCCCCTCGCCTTCGAGGAGGGCGTTCGTCGAGACCGTCATCGCGTGGCGAAACGAGTCGACGCGCGACGGGTCGATCCCGGCATCCTCGCAGGCCCGGTCGACCCCCCTGAGGACCCCCTCGCTCTGGTCCGCCGGCGTGGTCGGGACCTTGGCCGTCGTGACCGTCCCGTCGGCGACGAGCACGACGTCGGTGAAGGTCCCGCCCACGTCGACGCCGAGTCGCACCGCGTCGTCCATGCCCGGTCCCAGGGCCCGTCGGCGCATAAACGCTGGCGCCGGCGCAATTCTGGGGGCGAGCGTGTCGCGGAGCGCGGGCGCTCGTCCGACGGCCGTCTGACGCGCGTCAGACCGCGTTCCACAACGTATCTACCCGCGCGCCGTCTCTCGATCGACATGCGCGAACGCGGCCACGTGATCAACGCCGTGATCCTGGGCGTCGGCATCGGCGTCCTGCTCGATCCGTCGATGACGCTCGGGACCCTGGAGTCGGTCGTCGGCGTCGGCTTCCCGGTCGTCCTCGGGGCGCTCCTCCCGGACGTGGACACGTCCTTCGGGGCCCACCGCGTCCACGGCCACAACGTCCTCGTCCTCGCCGTCGTGCTGGCCTTCCCGATGCTCTTTGGCAACCTCGCCTGGGTCTGGCTGGGCGTGGTCACCCACTACGTCCTCGACCTGCTCGGGAACGTCCGCGGGATGGCGCTGTTGTACCCCCTCACGCGAAATTTCTACGACGTCCCCGTGGGCGTCAACGTCGACTCGCCGCTGGCGGACGTGGTCACGCTCGTCGTCACCGGGGTCGAGTTGGCCGTCGTCGCGGCGATCATCCGGGCCGGCGAAGCCGGCGTCCTCGCGGATCCGTCGCGGATCGTCGACGTTGTCGGCTCGCTTGCGTAGGTAGGGACAGCGGGGCGATCACTCCCGCCTTGGAGGGCGAGTGCCCGTATTCACGTCGTCGACGACGACCGCGCCGTTCGACCGGAGTTTCGACGTGACCTCGCCGGCCCGCGCGTCGGTGACGTCGACGGCGACGCGCTCGTCGGCCGTCTCGGGCAGGTCCTGGAGGGTCCCCCAGACGCCGCCGCCGAAGCCACCGACCGCCGCGCCGATGCCGAACCCGAAGGACAGGAGCGTGAGCGTGTCGGCAGTCAGCAGCGGACTCAGTCTGGGGACCCAGAACAGGTCGAGGTCCATCCCGAGCAGCAGGGCGGCCCCGAGGACGCCGCCGAGAAGACCGCCCAGGAGGATGCCGCGCCCCTCCGGGAGGACGACGACGGCGCCGAGGAGCACGAGGAGGACGGTTCGACCGTCGAGGTCAGAGGACACCTGGATCAGGCCTCTGGAACGGAGCCGAGGTCGTCGGCGACAGCCGCGAGGACGCGCTCGAAGCGGTCGCGAACATCCGTCGCGATAGACCCGAGCGCCTCGTTGTCGGCCACGCCGAGGAGGTGGACTGGATCGATCGCACTCACGACGACGTCGCCGTCGTCGCCCTCGTAGACGACGACGTTACACGGGAGGAGAGCGCCGAGTTCCAGCTCCTCGGCGAGGCCGTCGCGGGCCAGCGCCGGATTGCACGCGCCGAGGATCCGGTACTGCCGGAACTCCTCGTCGAGTTTCTGTTCGAACGTCGCCTGCACGTCGACGTCACAGAGCACGCCGAAGCCCTCGTCCCCGAGGGCCGCCATGGTCGTCTCGACGGCCTGGTCGAAGTCGCCAGCCACCCGTGATTGCATAGTATAGGACATCATACACACTACACTCGGGACGGTCATAACGGTGTGGGGTGGACTGACCGGCGCATCGGGAGCGTCTTCGAATCGAATGTGTGCTGGTTGCAAATCTTTTGGATGTGAATGACAATCGCATTGAATGGTCCACGCGTCTAGACACATAGAGCGCGAGTCCGCTCGCGACTCACGGGTGATCACGATGTCCACGAACTCGACCGACCGGCAGCTCGTCTGGATCGTCCTCGCACTACTGGCACTCGTCGTCGTCCTCCCCACACTCGGCATGGGGTTCGGCATGATGGGTGGCGGCCCCATGGGTGGCGGCTGGGGCATGGGCCACATGTGGGACGGAGACGGGACCGCGCCGACCTGGCTGTTCGTCCTCGGCGCAGTGATGCAACTCGCCTTCCTCGCAGTCCTCGTCGCTGCGGGCTACCTCGGCTACCGGGCACTCGTCCGGCGTGACGGCGGAGACGACCGTGCCATTCAGGAACTCCGAACGGCGTATGCGCGCGGCGACCTGAGCGACGAGGAGTTCGAGCGGCGACGCGAGCGGCTCGAACGGGATCGCGAATAACCCCCATGACCGCCGCAGTCACGGCGCAGATCCTCGAGGCACTGCGGATCGGCGTCGGCTTCCTCTGGACCGCCGCCTGGGCGATTATCATGGGGCTGGTGATCACCAGCCTCGTCCAGGTCTACGTGTCCAAGGAACGGATGGCCGCCGTCCTCGGAGAGGGCGACGTCTCGGGGATCGCAAAGGCCACGCTCTTCGGCGCCGCGAGCAGTGGCTGTAGCTTCGGCGCCGTCGCCATCGGCAAGGGACTGTTCACGAAGGGGGCGCACGTGGTCACCGTCCTCGCGTTCATGTTCGCCTCGACGAACCTCATCGTCGAACTCGGCCTGATGATCCTGATCCTGCTCGGCTGGGAGTTCCTCGTCGCCGAACTGCTAGGTGGGGTCGTCCTCATCGCCGTGATGGCGGTCATCGTCCACCTGACGTTGCCGGAGGCCCTCTTCGATCAGGTTCGCGAGGAACTGAACGTGCGAGACCACGACCAGGGCATCTCCGAGGATCCGACCTGTGGCATGGAGGGGAACGACGAGTACGCCATCGTCACAGACGGGGGCGAGACGCTGACGTTCTGCTCTGCGGGGTGCATGGAGACCTACCGACAGGAGGCCGCCAGTAGTGGCGGGTGGCGCGACGAACTGCTGTCGTGGGGCGGCTGGTACAAGGTCGGGAACCAGTACCGCAAGGAGTGGTCGATGCTCTACAAGGACGTGATCGCGGGCTTCCTGATCTCGGGATTCGTCATCGTGTTCGTCCCGCAGTGGGTCTGGAACGCGCTCTTCCTCGGGGGTGGCGGCCTGCTCGCGAGCGCCGAGAACGCCGTCATGGGCGTCGCCATCGCCGTCCTCAGCTTCGTCGGGAGCATGGGCAACGTCCCCTTCGCCGTGGCGCTGTGGGGCGGCGGTGTCAGCTTCGCTGGCGTCATCGCCTTCGTCTACGCCGACCTCATCACCGTCCCGGTGCTCAACGTCTACCGCAAGTACTACGGCCTGAAAGTGATGGCCTACATCCTCGTCGTGTTCTTCGTGACGATGGCCTTCACGGGCTTCCTGATGGAGGTCCTGTTCGACGCCCTCGGCGTCGTGCCGAACCTCGCCGGCGGGCAGACCGCTTCCGAGCAGACGTACTTCGAGCTGAACTACACCTTCTACCTGAACCTCGTTGCCTTCGCACTCTCGGGGCTCCTCCTGTACGTCTACCGCCGCGGGCTGGGTGCGCCCGGGCAGTACCGTGACCCCGTCTGTGGCATGCGTACGACCGAGGACGGGCCGAGCCTGTCTCGCGGCGGCGAGACCTACCACTTCTGCTCGCGGGCGTGTCGCCGGCGGTTCGAGGACGATCCGGCAGAGTTCGTCACGCGAGCACCCGACGACGCGACGGCCGCGACGGGCAGTCACGACCACCACTGACCGGAGCCAGGCCACCCCCACCGAACTGGGGACAGTCCCTCGGAGGGCGTCACTCGTCGACCGCCCGACGAAGTACTCAGCGGCGCTGCCGAGGACTCGACCGGGTAGCGGACCCGGGGCGAGTCGGCTTACGCGGCGCAGTTGTTCGGCCCGATCTCCAGTTCCGCGGCGGCTTCCTCGGTGTCCGGAATCGGCTCCCGGCACGTGTTGATCGCGATGATCTCCTCGTAGTTCGCTGGCTTCTCCGGCGCGTCGTCGGTGAGGCGGTCGACGAAGGCCTCCTCGTCGAGGGCCAGCAGGTCGAGGCTCTCCTGGAGGTCGCCGATCGTCGACGCGATGGGCTGGCCGGGTTCGCCGTGCTCGAAGCGATTGTCCGCGGTGACGGAGACGTGACCCGGGAGGACGCGCGTGTCGTCGGGCAGTGGGAGGAGTTTCTCGTGGAGCGTCTCGTAGAGCAGGCGCGCCCCGTCTTCGGCCCCCTCGTCGCCGAACTGGAGTTCGGTCCGCCCGACGCTCTCGACGAACAGGGTGTCGCTCGACAGGAGCAGTTCGTCGGCGACGACGAAGTTGCCCATCTCGGTCGTGTGGCCGGGTGCGTTGATCGCCCGGAGCGTCACGTCACCGACCGCGAGTTCGTCGCCGTCCGCGACCGGCTCGTAGTCGCAGGCCACGTTCCGCTCGCTCGCCCGCTCGCCGAGGTGGTAGGGGACGTCGAGCGCGTCGGCGAGCGCGCGGCCGCCCGAGAGGTGATCCGCGTGGACGTGCGTGTCGATGACGCGCTCGATGGTCAGCCCCGCCTCCTCGGCGGCGACCTCGAAGGCGTCGATCCCGCGGGTCGCGTCGACGACCGCGGCCGCACCGGTGTCTGCGTCCCCGACGACGTAGCCGAGACAGCCCTTGCCGCGGCGCTGGACCTGCCGGACGACGAGGTCCTCGCGGTCCGTCTCGATGGGGACGGCCTCGTAGAGGGCGCCCCAGTCCTCCATGCCGCCCTTGACGACGGTCACGTCCTCGTAGCCCTGGTCTTCGAGGTCGAAGGCGAAGGGCGTCGAGGTCAGCCCCTTCCCGCAGATGGCGGTCACGTGCCCGTCGCCGGCGGCCTCGCGCACACGGGCCAGGTCGTCCTCGTCGAGGCCCGCGCGCGGGTCGTAGGGGACGTTCACCGCGCCGGGGAGGTGCCAGCTCTCGAAGCTGTCGGCGGGGCGAGTGTCGAAGAGCGCGACGCGTTCGCCGTCGTCGAGCCGGTCGGCCAGTTCGTCGGCAGTGATCTGGTTGACCATTGGAGGATCCGTACACGGCTCGACGCCGCCGAGGGCCTTAGGCTCGGTGGGTCCCCCGGTGAGTGGCGTCCTCGCGGTGGTCAGTGAAACGCCTTCTCGCCGGCCTCGACGGGCACCGAGAGCCAGTTCTCGCCCGGGGGCAGCGGACACTCGTAGCGGTCCGAGTAGGCACACGTCGGGTTGTAGGCCTCGTTGAAGTCGAGGAGCCAGTCGCCGTCGTCGGTCCTGTGGTGCTCGGGTTCGAGGTCGAGGTACCGACCGGCACCGTAGGTCTCCTCGCCGCTGGTCGCGTCGCGGAAGGGGACCCAGAGGCGGTCCTCGTCGGGGTCGGCCTTGTAGGCCTGGATCGCCACGTCCTCGCCGTCGACCGTGACGTGGAACTCGCCCCACCGGACGTACTCCTGTTCGCCCTCGGTGCTGGTGGCGACGGTGACGCGCTCTTTCTCGTCGTGTTCGTGGAGCGGGACCTCGAACCGGAGGTCGGGGTCCGGGGAGTAGTAGGACAGCCCCTCGAACGCGTCGCGCTCGTCGGGCGGGATCGGCGAGTGAGGGTCCTCCCGGAAGTAGCGGTCCTTCTGCTCGCGCTGTTCCTCGATCGCTGCTCGCCACGCATCCGTGCTCATGGTGATCCCAACGGTGGCCAGGTAGACGAACCTTCGGGCGAGTGGGTGCAGTATTGTCAAATCCGGGTAATCCTTTTCCCGGCGACCGGGGACAGTGACGTATGGCCGATCCCTTCGTGATCGTCGGTGGCGACGCGGCCGGGATGAGTGCGGCGAGCAAGGCGAAGCGCGACGACCCAGCCCGCGAGGTGATCGCCTTCGAGAAGGGCGAGTGGGTGTCCTACGCGGCCTGCGGGATGCCCTACTTCGTCAAGGGGGAGATCGACCACCTTGACGACCTCGTCCAGGTCACCCCCGAGGAGTTCCGCGAGGAGCGCGACGTCGACCTCCGGACGAACCACGAGGTCGTCGGCATCGACACGGACGCCAAGACCGTGACCGTCGCGGACCACGCTGGCGACACGTTCGCGCAGTCCTACGGCGACCTCCTGCTCGGCACGGGCGCGAGCGCGATCGAGCCGCCGTTCCCGGGCCTGGACCTCGACGGCGTCTTCACCATCCACGACATGGACGAGGCGGGCGCGATCGAGCGCTACGTCTCGGAGTCCGGCGCCGAGTCGGCGGCGATCGTCGGCGGGGGCTACGTCGGCATCGAGATGGCCGAGGCCCTCGACGCCCGCGGCCTCGCTGTCCAGCTCTTCGAGATGCTGCCCCACGTCCTCCAGCCCTTCGGTGGGTCCGTTGCCGCCGTCGTCGAGGACCACCTCACCGAGCAGGGCGTCGGCCTCCACCTCGATACCGCCGTCGAGGGGTTCGCCGGCGACGACGCAGTGACCGCCGTCGACGTCGAAGACGACGAGTCGTTCGCCGCGGACGTCGTCATCGTGGGCGTCGGAGTCGCGCCGAACACCGGCCTCGCGGAGTCGGCGGGCATCGACGTCGGGCCGACGGGGGCCATCGCGACCGACGAGTACGGCCGGACGAACGCCGAGGACGTGTACGCGGCGGGTGACTGCGCCGAGGCGACCAACGTCGTGACCGGCGAGCCAGACCACGTCCCGCTCGCGCTGACGGCAAACCGGGCGGGACGGGCCATCGGTCAGACCGTCACCGGGACGCCGACCGAGGTCGGGGAGATTGCAGGCACGGCCATCGTCAAGGCGTTCGACCTCGGCGCGGCCCGGACGGGCGTCGTCGACGAGGACGCGGCCCGCGAGGCCGGCTTCGACCCCGTCTCCGTCGAGATTACCGCGTCGTCCCGGGCCCACTACTACCCCGGTGCCGAGGAGGTGACCGTGACGCTCGTCGCCGACCGCGAGAGCGAACGCGTCCTCGGTGGGAGCGTCGTCGGCCGCGAGGGTGCGAAGCGCATCGACACCGTGGCGACGGCGCTGCACGCCGGGATGACCGTCGAAGACGTCGAGTACCTGGACCTCGCGTACGCGCCGCCCTTCTCGCCCACCTGGGACCCGGTGCTCACCGCGGCCCGCGTCCTCAACGGAAAACTGGACTGACGATGGCGCCGGACGCCGTCCACGAGTACCTGCGAGACGAGCCGGAGCGGGTCGTCGACCTGGCCGCCGACCTACTCGGCGTCGACACCGCCAATCCACCGGGCACCACGACGGACCTCGTCGCGGACCTGGCGGCCCGCTTCGAGGAGTGGTCCCTCGAGGTCGAGCGGTACGCAATCGACCCGGCGAAACCGAACGTCCTCGCCACCATCCCGGGCGAACGGGACGCGACGTTGTGTTTCCTGGGTCACCTCGACACGGTCCCCTACGACGCGGGCGCCTGGACGTACGATCCCCTGGGGGAGTGCGTCGACGGGCGCCTCTACGGCCGCGGGGCGGCCGACATGAAGGGGCCGCTGGCCGCGATGCTCGCCGCGCTGGAGGCGTACGTCGAGACGGACACCACGCCGCCAGTCACGATCAGGTTCGCCGCCGTCAGCGACGAGGAGGTGGCTGGCGACGCGGGACTCCCGGCAGTGCTCGACGCGGGTCTCCTCGACGCCGACGCCTGCGTGATCGGCGAACCCACGTGCGACGCCGACCGCCACTCGGTCGCCGTCGCGGATCGGGGGAGCATCTGGCTCACGCTGGCGGCGACCGGCGAGGCCGCGCACGGGTCGCGACCGCCCCTCGGCGTCAACGCCATCGACCGACTGTACGGCGCGGTCGAGACGATCCGCGCCGAGTTCGGGTCCGAGCCGCTGGCGATCGACGACACCCTGGCACCGATCGTCGAGGAGTCCGTCGCCTTCTACGCGCCGGCGATGGGCGAGGGCGCGGCCAGGGACCTCTTCGAGTACCCGTCGATCAACCTCGGGACCATCGAGGGCGGCGAGGCAGTCAACACCGTGCCGCGAACCGCCAGGGCCGAACTCGACGTGCGGCTGACGGCGAGCGTGCAGACGGACGACGTCCTCGCGCGGATCCGGGCCTGCGCGGCCGAGTGCGAGGGCGTCGACGTCGTCGACGCGTCCTGGAGCGTCGGGACGGCCGAGCCCGTCGAGAGTCCCCTCGTCGAGGCGGTCGCGACGACGGCCGAAGACGTGACCGGCGACCGGGTGTACCGCCGGAGCGCGACTGGTGGCGGCGACGCCAAGACGCTCAGGAACGCCGGGATCCCCACCGTCGACTTCGCGCTCGGCCCCGACACCGCCCACGCCGTCGACGAGTACACTACCGTCGAGGCGCTTGTCGACAACGCCGCCGTCTACGCGCGACTGCCAGCGCGATGGGGGCGGGCGGTCGACGACCGCTAGAGCTTCGGCGTTCCCGGCCGCCGAGAGTTCCACGAATGCTTATCCCTCGATAGTGTGTAGTATTGGACATGGAGACCAACGTCGGTACTCCGGACAGGCTCGTGCGACTGGTCCTCGGCGCCGTGATCGGCCTCGTCGGCCTGGCGGCGCTGGGTGGACTGCTCGAACTGACCAGCGTGATCGGGGTGGCCGCGGTCGTCGTCGGCCTCGTCCTGGTCGGGACCGCGCTCACCAGGACCTGCCTGGTCTACTCCCTGCTCGGCGTCGACACCTGCGGACGGCGATCCTGAGGCCGCGAGGCGAGGCCGTCTCGGTGACGGTCGGCGCGTCGGTGGAGGGGCGTCTTTCGGGAGCGGTGCCCTGGACGCGGAAAAACAGCACTCAAATCATGAGCTGAACGTCGGCGTCGGCCATGTGCTCGAGGGCCGTGGCGGCGCCGACCTGGGTCGTGACGCCGTCGATCATGTCGTCGTCGTCGTAGTCCATGAGCTCCATGGTCATCTGGCAGGCCTGGAGGTCGACGCCCGACTCCAGGGAGACGTCGATCAGCTCCTGGATGGAGGCCGTGCCGTTGTCGTCGATCTTCTTCCGCATCATGCGCGTCGCGAGCGCGTCCATACCCGGGAGCGCGGCGAGCGCGTTGGGCATCGGCATGCTCGGGTTGCCGACGGCGCTGAGCTTGAGGTTCTCGGACTTCTCCTCGTGCAAGACGTCGAGCCCCCAGAAGGTGTGGAAGACGACGACGTCCCAGCCGAAGGCTGCAGCGGTGCTCGCGAGGATCAGCGGGGGGTAGGCCATGTCCAGGCTCCCCTTCGTCGCGATGATGGTCATCGTGCGCTGGTCGTCGCCGGCGTCGACGTCGACCTCCGCGAGCTGGTCTTCGAGTTCGTCCACGCGCGTGCGCAGGGCCGCGAGGTCCACGTCCTCGGCCGCTGACTCGCCCGTAGCGGATGTGTCGGCGCTCATCACTCGACCTTGCGGACGTAGTGCGTGTACACGTCCGCGCCCTCCTCCTGGCCGAGCAGTTCGACGTCGTCCGTCGAGTTGGCCCAGCCGGCGATGTCGCTCACGCTGCCCGAGTCGGTCGCGAGAACCTCCAGTACGTCGCCCGGCGCGAGGTCGTCGACCTGCTGTCTGGTCTTGACGACCGGCATCGGGCAGCTCTGTCCCTTCACGTCGAGTGTCGTGGTGACGTCGTGTTCCGTTGACATGGTGGAATCCGTCCGTCTTGGACGTGTCGCGCAATACCGGAGGAGAGGCAAAAAGTGTGTTGGTCCGTGGGCCATCCGTACACAAACATAGGTGGCGGCCCCCGATATTGCGGCCCGTTACGGCCCTCCGTCCGTAGTTTGCACCCACGAGCCGGACGATTCGCGCCGCCAGTATTGTGGAAAGCTCGAACTTCTATGCAAAGCCTTATGTGGCCCAGTCGGGTATGGCAGACCACACACGATGAGTGAGCCAGACTTCCCGGCTCCCGACGTGGAGGTTGCGTCGATGGAGCCCGAAGCGCTGAAGGAGCGAATCGACGCGGGCGAACCGGTGACCATCCTCGACACGCGCGTCGCCAGCGAACACGAGGAGTGGGCGATCGACGGCGAGTCCGTCGAGACCCTGAACGAGCCGTACTTCCACTTCCTCGACGACCCGGACGAGGAGTTGCTCGACCGCGTCCCCGAGGGCGATCCGACGGTGGTCGTCTGTGCCAAGGGCGGTTCGAGCGAGTACGTCGCGGGCGTGCTCAAGGAAGAACGCGACGTGGACGCCGTCAACCTGGCCGACGGGATGAACGGCTGGGCCGAGATCTACGAGCGGACCGAGGTCGAGGGCTACGACGGCCCCGGCGACCTCTACCAGTACCAGCGACCCTCCAGTGGGTGTCTCGGCTACCTCCTCGTCTCCGACGGCGAGGCGGCCGTGATCGACCCCCTGCGGAACTTCACTGAGCGGTACCTCGCCGACGCCGAGGACCTCGGCGCGACGCTCCGGTTTGCCTTCGACACGCACGTCCACGCGGACCACATCTCGGGCGTCCGCGCGCTGGACGACGAAGGCGTCGAGGGCGTGATCCCCGAGGCGGCCGTCCCGCGCGGCGTCACCTACGACGACGTCCTCGCGACGGCGGACGACGGCGACACCTTCACCGTGGGCGACGCGACGGTGGAGACCATCCACACGCCCGGCCACACGACCGGGATGACCTCCTACCTGGTGGGCGACTCGCTGCTCGCGACCGGCGACGGCCTGTTCGTCGAGAGCGTCGCCCGGCCCGACCTGGAGGAGGGCGACGACGGCGCCCCGGACGCCGCGCGGATGCTCTACGAGACCCTCCAGGAACGGATCCTGCCGCTGCCCGACGACACGCTGGTCGGGGGCGCCCACTTCAGCGACGCCGCCGAGCCGGCCGCGGACGGAACGTATACGGCGCCGCTGGGCGACCTCGTGGACGACATGGACGCACTCACCATGTCCGAGGACGACTTCGTCGACCTGATCCTCTCGGACATGCCACCCCGGCCGGCCAACTACGAGGACATCATCGCGACGAACCTCGGCCAGCAGACCGTCGACGACGAGGAGGCCTTCGAGCTCGAGCTCGGCCCGAACAACTGCGCCGCCAGCCAGGACGCGCTGACCGGGGACTGAGCTGGTGATCCGGTGATGGTACCCCCAGTTCCCCTCGACCTCGCGGCCGAGCTGTTTCCCAACGGGATCGCCAGGTACGCGATCGGCGGTCTCCTGGTCGGCCTCGGCGCCGCGGTGATCTACCTCGGTACGGGTATCATCGCCGGCGCGAGTACGTTCCTCGAGTCCACGCTGTCGTACGTCTCCGACGCCGATCGGTTCCAGCAGTACCGCCCCTCGAGGGACTGGCGGATCGTGTTCACCCTCGGGATCGTCGGGGGTGCGGCCGTCTACGCGCTCCTGTTCCAGGGCGGCGCCTGGACCACGGAGGTCCAGTGGTGGCGCTTGCTCGGTGGCGGCGTCCTCGTGGGCGTCGGCACGCGCGTCGGCAAGGGCTGTACCTCCGGGCACGGCGTCTGTGGCGTCGGCTCGGTCTCCCAGACCTCGATCGTCAACGTCGCGACGTTCCTGCTGGTCGCCATCGGAACTGCGCTGGCCGTCCAGGCGGCGGGGGTCACGCCATGAGCGAGGGACGGAGCCCGCTCTTCCTCCCGCTCATCCTGGTCGGGGGGCTGATCTTCGGGTTCGGGCTCGGATACAGCCACATGGCCCGGCCCGAGGTCGTCCTGAACTTCCTCCAGCTCACGGACTTCGGTCTGCTGTTCGTCATGGGCGGTGCGGCGGTGACGACCGGCATCGTCTTCCAGCTCGCGACGCGGTTCGGTGACGGTGCACCCCTGACCGGCACGGCGTACACCCGCCGGCTGAAGTCCTTCGACCGGAACGTCGTCGTCGGGGGAGCCATCTTCGGCGTCGGCTGGGGCCTGACCGGCATCTGTCCCGGCGCGGCCTACGCGAGCCTCGGCGTCGGCAACGTTCCCATCCTCTGGGGAATCGCCGGGATGTTCCTGGGTGCGTACGCCCAGGGGGTCTGGCGGAGCCGCCGGACCGCCGACGAGGCCACGCCCGCGACGGCCGACTGACTGCGCGGCACTCACTTTTCACCCATGCCCGACATCGCCACAGCCCTGACGCTCGCGATCGCGATCCTGGCCAGTGGCGTCATGGCCTGGGTGATCGGCGCCGGCTCGAGCGGCGCGACCCCCTTCGCGCCCGCGGTCGGGGCCAACGCCATCTCGATCCTGCGGGCGGCCCTCCTCGTGGGGATCCTCGGACTCCTGGGAGCAGCCCTCCAGGGAGGGAACGTCTCTGAGGCCGTCGGAACCGGCCTGATCCACGGCGTCTCGCTCCCACCCACCGGCGTGATCCTCGCGCTCTCGGTCGGCGCCGGGCTCATGCTCGTCGGGATCGTCACCGGCTACCCCATCGCCACGGCGTTTACTGTCACCGGTGCCATCGTGGGCGTCGGGCTGGCTCTGGGTGGCGACCCGGCCTGGGCGAAGTACCGCCAGATCGTCGCGCTCTGGGTGCTGACCCCGCCCCTCGGTGGCGGCGCTGCCTACGGCATCGCGAGCGTCCTGCCGCGCGACGACGTCCCGGAAGCGGTGAGCGTTCCGCTCCTCGGTGGCCTCGTCGGGGCCGTCGTCGCCAACGTCGAATTCACCGTACTCGGCCCACCGGGAGGTGCCTCGTCGATAGCTGCACATCTTGCCGGTTTCGTCCCGGCCCCGCCCCTGGTGGGTCGCGTGGCGGGGACGGTGGTTCTCGCCGGCGTCGTGGCCCTCCTCGTTCGTCGGGACCTGTTGCGCGCGGAGCGGGCCGCCCTCCACCGATTCCTGCTCGTCCTCGGCGGACTCGTCGCCTTCTCCGCAGGGGGCAGTCAGGTCGGCCTGGCCGTCGGCCCGCTCGTGCCGCTACTCGACTCCTACGCCGTCCCTCTGGCCGCCGTCCTCGTCGCCGGCGGGCTGGGAATCCTGGCCGGCTCCTGGACCGGCGCGCCGCGGATGATCAAGGCGCTCGCACAGGACTACGCGTCGCTCGGGCCCCGGCGCTCGATCGCCGCGCTCGTGCCCTCCTTCGTCGTCGCGCAGGTGGCGATCCTCCTCGGCGTGCCGGTCTCGTTCAACGAGATCGTCGTTAGCGCGATCGTCGGCAGCGGCCTCGCCGTCGGTGGTGCTGCGGGGACGAGCGCCGCCAAACTCTCCAGAACGGCGCTCGCCTGGGTGGGTTCGCTGGTCGTCGCGGTGGTCATCGGGTACGGCGTCACGGCGCTCCTGGGCCCGCCATAGATATTCATACGTTACGAGTGGGCAACGCGCGTATAGTATTGTACAGTCATCCCAAAACCGTTAAGGGGTCCAATGGATTACGTGAGGACGAGTAGAAATCCATGAATTGCACACAACCGAATCGGCTACCCAGAATCGTGGAGTCCGACCGATGATCGCGGTGCCAGCACTCCCCGTCGACGCCCTCTCGACCGTCGGCGCGGTACTCCTGGAGGCGATCGTCCTCTACGTGGGCTACGGTCTGCTCGTGTCGACGCTCGAATCGCGCGTGACGGCAGCGATCACCGAACGATGATCGGTGAACTCCTCGGCTCCGGCATGGCCCTGCCGGCGATGTTCGTCGGCTTCGGACTGCTCATCGGGATCCTGTTCGGATTCTTCGGGATGGGCGGCTCCTTCCTGGTCACGCCGGCGCTGCTCGTCATGGGCTACCCCTCCCGGGTGGCCGTCGGGAGCGGCCTCGCGTTCGTCTTCGGGACGGCCGTGATCGCGACGCTCAAGCACCGCGACCTCGGGCAGGTCGACTACAAGCTCGGCGTCTCGATGATCATCGGGACGACGATCGGTATCGAGGTCGGCAAGGAGATGGTCGTCTACCTCGAAGAACTGGGGCTCGCCGGGAGCGTCATCAGCGTGATCTACGTCGGCCTGCTGGGCGGGATCGGCCTGTTCGTGACCCGCGAGGCGCTCAAGGGCGGCGGCGGTGGTGGCGTCGACCACGACGATGCGGACGGCGAGATCGACGCGGACGACATCCCGGACATCGCGAAGAAGATCCAGAGCTACCGGGTCCCGCCGATGCTGACGCTGCGTGGCGGCGTCCAGGTCTCCCTGTGGATGATCCTGGCCGTCGCGTTCGCCACCGGCCTCCTCTCGGGGCTCCTCGGCGTCGGTGGCGGGTTCATCAGGATGCCTGCGCTGTTCTACCTGATCGGCGTCCCGGTGCCGATCGCGGTGGGAACGGACCTGTTCGAGATCGTCTTCTCGGGCGGGATCGGTAGCCTGCTGTACGCAGAGCTCGGCGCCGTCAACCTGGGGATCGTCGTCCCGCTGCTCGCCGGCAGCGCACTGGGCGCGCGGCTCGGCTCGGCCGCGACGAGTCTCGTCGACGAGGACGGCATCAAGGTCTACTTCGGCCTGATGCTGCTCGGTGGCGCCGTCGCCGTTGCGATCCAGGAGGGTGGCAAGGCCCTCGACCTGCCGGGTGCCCAGGTCGTCAGCCTACTGCTGATCGTCGCCTCGGCGCTCCTGGTCGCCGGTGCAGTCGTCGTCAGCAGCGTCCGGGCGCTCCAGCGCCGCGAGAGCGCGGCGTCCCCGGCCGCCGACTGACGAGGCGACGCACCGCGGACGAGCGGAGTGGAATTGCACAAATTTTACAATATTGGTGACGTGGCCCGATGAGAATGTTGCCGCTATCTGTGACGCGCCTGTAGGCGTGGCCGCTCCCCCTGCAAGCAGCGCCCGGGCGACCGGACAGTGTTGTAGAATTTGCGCAAACCTTTTGCGTGCCTGCTTCCTACGGTCAGCCAATGGTAGACTCGATGGTGACCCACCTGCAGCAGGACATGGAGTGCGAGGACCTGCTGGAGTGTTTCCACGGACTGAAGAGCCTCGACCGGAGCGTCTTCCGGACCCTGGTCGAGGCGAGTGAGCCGCTGACTGTCGACGAGATCGCCGACGAGGTCGATCGCGAGCGGTCGACGGCCTACCGTGCCGTCCAGCGACTGCTCCAGGCGGGGTTCATCCAGAAGGAGCAGGTCAACTACGAGCAGGGCGGCTACTACCACGTCTACCTCCCCGTGGAGGCCTCCCAGATCGCAGACGACATGCAGCGGACGCTCAACGACTGGTACGCGAAGATGGGGCAGCTCATCCAGGAGTTCGAGGACACGTACGAGCAACCGATCGAGGCGGGCGTCCCCGCTGAACACTGAGCCACGGCGGCCGGCCACGTGACGGCCGGGTAGGCCCGCGGCGGTTACCACCTGCCGGGAACGACCTTCTAGTCTTTGTCCTCGGACCGCGTAGTCAGACGTGGAGATTTTCACATGTACGAACGGATCCTCATCGCGTCGGACGGCAGCGACCCGGCAAACCGGGCCGTCGAGTTCGGCGTCGATCTCGCGGCACAGTACGGTGGGACAGTCTACGCGATCGACGTGGTCAACACGGATCGGTACGGTGAGCCGGCGCTGAGCAGCTCGGAGCTCGTCCTCGACGAGATCGAGGACCGGGCGCGGACCGTCCTCGCCGAGATCGAGGAGGTCGCCGAGGCCGAGGACATCGACGTCGAGACCAGGTGCTGTCACGGGACGCCACACGAGGAGATCCTCTCCTACGCCGACGAGGTCGACGCGGACGTCGTCGTGATGGGCTTCCAGGGGCGGACCCAGACGGGCGACCACGTCGGGAGCATCGCCAACCGGGTCCTCAACGGCACCGACCGGCCGGTCCTGCTCGTCTGAGGTGGTGGCCGCACACCGCTTATGGGCGAGGGCCGCGAACTGACCCCATGCGCAGTTCCGAGACCACCGAACTGGACGAATCTGAGCGGGCGGCCTTCCTGGGCGTCGGCGGGACCGGCGTGCTCTCGTTCGGCACCGGTGTCGGCCAGGCCCCCTACTCGATTCCCGTGTCTTACGGCTACGACGCCGACGAGGGCGCCTTCTACTTCCGACTCGGCATCGCGGAGGACGGCCAGAAGTCGGAGTACGTCGCAGACAGGCGTCCGGTCTCGCTCGTCGTCCACGACGATGCGGAGGGGACGTGGCAGAGCGTCGTCGCGACCGGCCAGCTCCAGGAGGTCACCGAGTCGGCCATCTGGTCGGAGGCCATGCAGGGACTCAGCCGCGTGGAGATACCCCTGGTGGACATCTTCGACCGGCCGGCCCAGGAAGTCACCTTCCGCTTCTTCCAGCTCAGCCCGACGTCGGTGTCGGGGCGCGAGGCGGCCCAGCACTGACCGGCGGCCGACCGACGACCGTCGCGCTCACTCCCCCTCGAGTCCCGGAGGGAGACCGGTGTACTTGAGACCGCGCTGGTCCCTGATCTCGAACTCGTACAGCCGGACGTTCCCCGGCGTGTCGACCTTCTCGAAGAGGTCGAGGTACCACGCGTTGTCCAGCGCCGTCTCGTGGTCGTCCCATTCGTCCTCGGGGATCTCCGCGAGCGTCCCCGTCAACTGGACGCTCTCCCAGAAGAACGGGGAGTCGGCGCTGTAGACCAGGAAGCTGGCCGTCTCCGTCTCGGCGCTGAGGGCGTGTTTCCGGCTTCCGTCGCCGACGAAAAAGGAGAAGTAGAGCCGCGACTCCCCGTCGTAGCCGAAGGCCATCGGCAACAGATAGGGCGCGTCGGCCTCCGGGAGTCCCAGCACGCCCATCCCCTGGTTCGAGAGGAAGTCCCGAACTTGCTCGTCGCTCATATCCGTCAGCCCGTACTCCTTCAGGCCCTCCACTGTCATGTAGTGAACTTCGCCGTCGGGGGCGATAAACCCCGTGCCGCCTTCCCGGGCACCGGGGGCCGGCGTTTCCGTGCCGGGTGGTGGGTCGGACCGACCGTCGGTCGACAGGGGGCCCGGCACTCGGTCAGTTGAGCGCCCAGAACCCGTACGTCAGGTAGGTCGCGAAGCTGACCCAGGCGAGGTATGGGACCAGCAGGGCGGCCGCCCGGCGGTCGACGCGGGCGAAGAGCCAGACGGTCACGGCGATGGCAAGCCAGAGGGCGACGACCACCGCCAGCCCGAGCGCCGTCGACTGGAGGCCGAAGAAGGCCGCAGACCAGGCGACGTTCAGGACGAACTGGCCGGCGAACGCGACGAGTGCAGCCCTGGCAGCGGCGGGAGTCGGCCCGCTCGCCTCCCGCCAGACCAGCCACGCGGCGACGCCCATGAGGACGAACAGCGTGGTCCAGACCGGGCCGAACACCCAGTTCGGCGGGGCGAAGGACGGTCTGGCCAGCGACGAGTACCAGCCGCGCATCCCCATCGCCGTGAACACGCCGCCCGACGCGCCGACGACCAGGCAGGCGGCGACCGCGAGTGCGAGCGACGCCAGCGGCCGCCGGGCTGGCAGCCGGCGGAAGCGCGCGTACGGTCCGTCCATACGCACCAGACGGTGCGACCGGCGAAAAGCCTAGGCCGCGCCGGTGCGTGCCTGCTCGTGGCCGGATGCCGACCGGTGGGTAACCGTGTCCGTGCAGGAGTCCAAAATCGACGACAGTGCCATCCACGTCGACGGCTCAGTCAGCCGTCGCGCCGGCCTTGCCGCCGGTGGGCTCGACGGCCGGTCGGACGTCGGGCGCGAGAGTCGTCTGCACCGACTGGCCCACGCGTTCGCGCTCGACGAGGTCGTCTGCCGCGAGCTGGGAGAGGTGATGCGAGACCGTGCTGGGGTCGCGGTCCAGTGCGTCCGCCAGGTCGCTCACGCTGGCCGGTTCCTGCGCGGCGATCGCCCGGAGGACGGCCGCCTTCGCCGGATCGTCGAGGGCCGCGACCAGCACGGCGTCGTCCGTTCCGACGGGGAAGTAGCGCCGCTTCCCGTTGATGAGGTCGGTCTCGACGAGCGCCTCCGTCTCGAGAATGCGGAGGTGGTGGCGGACGCTCGACAGCGAGACGTCGACGCGCTCGTCGAGCGCCGTGAGGTTGACGCCCGGGGTGGCCTCGATCGCCGCGTACAGGTCTGCCCGGACCTCGTGTTCGAGGGGATCAGAGTCGTCGTGGCGGCTGTATCCGAACGGCAGGAACGCCGGAAGCCGCGCGCGGAGTCCGTCGACTGCCGCGCTGGCGGTGGAGCCGAGCCCCAGCGGCGGGCTGGCGCCCACGACGGTCAGCCCGGACCTGGCCGCGACCGCCCCGCCGACCAGCGCGACGCCGACCATCGTCGTCGGCCCGCCCGGACGTGACGTGCCCGACTGCCCCGAGGACCCGCCAGAGTCGGACGTGTCGGACGCGCGCTCTGCCGTGTCGGCGTCGCCCGGGGACTCGTCGTCGGTCGGCGTCCTGGCGGCTGACGACGCGTCCCCCGCCCCGCCGTCAGAGTGTGCGAGGAGGGACGCGACGGTCGCGTCGACGGGAGGGGGCGCCTCGCCGGTCAGGAGGGACGTCGCGCTCGCGTCGAGCGACCGCTCGTCGGTCGACGCCGAGGCGTCCGCGGTGGCCTGCAGCGACGTCCCGTTCGCGGCGAGCGTGAGCGTCCCCGAGGCGGCGGTCTCGTCGCCCGCCGTGCCGTTCGTCGACACGGTGGCGTCGACCGACCCGTCGGTCGAGCCGTTCACCGTCGCGGAGACCGTCCCGGACGCGACCGACTCGGTGCCCGGGACGAGGTCCCCGTCGCCGACGGCGTCCGTCGTCGAATCCACCGCGTCGGTCGTCGAGTCGGCAGTCTCACTGACGGCGTCCGTCGTGGCGTCGGTGACGGTCGAGACGCCGTCGTCGACGGTGTCGGCGTCGGTCAGGTCCGCCGAGGCCGCGCTCACGGGGCCGCTCAAACAGACCGCGACGAGTAGCGCCGCCAGCGCGACGTCTGCGAGGGTGTGTGTCATCGGTGGCCCCTGTCGGAACGAACCGTTCCGCGACGGGGGGTATATGCTTGGTGGTCCGGAACGCCGGGTAGGCGGCCTCTACCGACGACGGCCGAGGAGGGCCGTGGCGGCGAGGACGCCGGCGAGGGCCCCCACCACGCCGAATCCGGGCCCGTCAGCGCCGGCGGTGCCGGTCGACCCGTCGGTGCTGGTGGTGGCGCTCTCGCCAGCCCCACCGTCGTCGCCAGCGCTCGTGGCGGTCGGGTCGGCGTCACTGCCACCCTCGTCCGAGCCGCCGTCCGAGAGCTGGAGCGTCCGCTCGGAGAAGTGGTTCACGCCGACGAGGACGTCCATCGACGCGTCCGCACTGCCGGTCGAGCGAACCATGTAGCGGGAGGTTTCCCCGCCCTGCGTCGCGGCGGTGAGTTCGCTCGTGGAGGACGCGCGAGCGGCTGCCTGACCGTCGACTGCCACCTGGACGGCCGCAGGGGACTCGAAAGTGCTCTCGGCGACGCTCGTGACGATCACCGTCCCCTCGTGGGCGGCCCGGTCGACGGTCACGTTCACCCGACCCGTCGTCCGCTGCGTGACGGCGATGTCGGTGTCGCCGTCGTAGGTCACGCTGTCGCTCCCGTTCGCGGTCAGGTAGACGCTCGCTGCGGCCTGGCCGCTCGTGATGAGGGTCTCTGTCTGGCGGTCGGCCTCGTCGCGGCCGTCCGCGTACGCCCGGAAGACCAGGCGACTGTCACCGTCGACTGACGCGGTGACGTTGCCGGCGTCGTTGACGGTCACCGACCCGTCGCCCGTGGCGAGGTACGTGCCGGTCGTGCCGTCCGCCGTCGTGACGACGACGCGGCTGTCACCGTCGGCCGTCGCGTTCGCGTCGGTCGGCAGGCCCACCTCGACGACCTGGGCGTCGCCGTCACTCGCCACGACGAGCGAGCCGTGGCCGTTGTCGTGGGCCGACAGCGTCGCGCCGCTGTCTGCCCGAATCGTCGTCTGGAGGCCTGTCTCGGAGTCGACGGCGAGGGGCGACCCGGTGAGGTTCGTCACCGCACCGAGGGACGCGCCCGCGTCGAGCGAGAGGTCGGCGTCCGCCTGCGACCGGGACTGCACACGGATCGACTCCGCGACCGTGGTCCCGCCGACCGCGTAGTCGACGACGGCCGAGCCGTCCGTCCCGAAGGAGAGCGTCGACTCGGCACTCGCCGTGGAGTCGGCCTCCGCTGCGAGTGCGGCCGGCGCCGCCACACTCGAGAGCAGTACGACCGCGATCAGTCCGATAGCGCGCGTCGTCATCGAATCACCGATCCTGGCTGCGCAGAGGAGGTGAAAAGCAATTCTGGCAAACCCGTCCAAAGGCTCCAGGGCGAGTGGCGACGGCCCCGACCGGCCAGAGTCGCGGCGCGACCGCCGCGTATCAAATGCCTGTTTGAGTCTGCGCTACGTGTATCCCTCCCCGTCCCCTCCGGCTCCCCGTATGCAACGGAAGACCCTCATCGTGGCAACGCTGGCCGTCGCGACGGTCCTGACGCTCGCCGTCGGGGCGGGCGTCGCGGCGACCGGCACCGACGGCAACAGTAGCGACCGACGAACGATCGCCGTCGCCGGCTCCGGCGAGATCGACGCGAGCCCCGACGCGGCCGTCGTCCAGCTGTCCGTGACCGCCCGCGGACCCGACGCCGCAAACGTCAGCGACCAGGTCGCTGCGGACGCCGCGAGGCTTCGCCAGACCCTCGCCGACTTCGGCGTTCCCGAGGAGAACGTCCAGACCCAGCGGTACGTCATCCACGAGACCTCGCGGCCGGAGAGCGGCGACGGCCGGTCCGTCTACGTGGGCGAACAGGCGTTCGAGGTGACGCTCGCGGACGTTGACCAGGTCGGCGCACTCGTCGACGCGGCCGTCGAGGGCGGCGCCGACGACGTCGGCGGCGTCTTCTACACGCTCTCCGAGGAGCGGCGCCAGCAGGTCCGCGATCGGGCGATTCGCGCGGCTGTCGACGACGCCCGAGGTGAGGCGGCCGTCATCGCCAACGCGACCGGCCTCGGACTCGCGGGCGTCCAGCGGGCCTCGTCCCAGGCGACGAACGTCAGTCCCTACCGCGCGGAGGTCACGACGGCCGACGCGGGCGGCGGGACGGACATCGACCCGCGGGACGTGACAGTCTCCGCCACGGTGGAGGTCACTTACGCTGCGACCGGGAACTGAGGGGCCGAGTGGCCGCGAGTCGCGGACGTTTACTGGCTCGGGGCCCTACGCCGCGCCAATGCAGACAGGCCCGACTGCGGCCGGCCCCTCGGCACGGCCCTGCGTCCCGCCCGGGGTGATCACCCGTGGCAGATGACGCCCCGTCCACGGGGGAGTGTCCCCTCTGTGGCGAACCGCTCCCGTCCGGCGCCGTGGCGGACGAGGCTGGAAATCACTACTGCTCGCCTGGCTGTCGGGACGTCGCTACGACGCTACCCGACGCCCCCCAGGCCGATGCGGGAATCGGCGCCAGCGCGTCCACCCTCCAGGGAGCCGACCGGCCCGACGCGACGAAGCGCCGTGACGACGCGGCTCGCGGCGAGGCGGGCGACGACGCCACACAGCCGCTCGAGTCCGCCTACCTCCGGATGGAGGGCATGCACTGTGCGACCTGCGAGGCCTACCTGGAGGCCCGGGCGACGGCCACGCCGGGCGTGGTGCGTGCGGAGGCGAGTTACGTCACCGAGACGGTGGGCGTCGAATACGACCCGACGGTCACGTCGCCGGAGGCCCTCTGTGACCGCCTGACAACGCTCGGGTACACGGCGCGCCCGCGAGAGTCCGCGCCCGTCGACTCCTACGCGACGAGCGCCGACCGCGACGACCCGACGGTGCATCCGCGCGAGCGCGAGCGCGGCTTCGACGACCTCATCGGCTACCGCTACGCCGCGGGGGTCCTGTTCGCCAGCTTCCTCCTCCTGCCCTACGTCGTCTCGATCTATCCGGCGCACGTGGGCGAACTGCTCGGGATCGAGCGGCTGGCGGCGTTCGGGACGGAGTTCGGGTTCAGCAGCCTCGACGGGCTCCTGATGTTGCCCTTCTTCCTGTTCATCAGCGGGGTCGTCCTCGTGTTCGCCGGCATGCCGCTGCTCCGCGGGGCGCTCGTCAGCTTGCGGATGCGTCAGCCGAACACCGATCTGCTCGTCTCGACGACGCTCCTGGTCGTGCTCGCCTACAGCACCCTCGCGGCACTACTGGGCCGCACCGACGTCTTCTTCGACGCGACCGTCGTCGTCGCCGCGGTCGTCGTCGCGGCCATCTTCTACGAGACGCTCGTCAAGCGACGGGCGATGGACCGGCTGACCGACCTGACGGTCTCCCGGGTCAGCGAGGCGACGAAGTACGGCCCGGACGGGACGACCTGGACCGTGGCCGTCGAGGAACTCGCACCCGGCGACCGCGTCCTCGTCCGGGAAGGCGAGCGCGTCCCCGTCGACGGCACGGTCGACGAGGGGCCGTGCGCCGTCGACGAGGCCGTCGTGACCGGCGAGTCGCTCCCGGTGACCAAGCGGGCCGGCGACGCCGTCCTCGGCGGCTCGATCGTCACTGAAGGGGCGGCCGTCCTCCGGATCGAGGACGAGGTGACCAGCAGCATCGACCGGCTCACCGCCGCCGTGTGGGAACTCCAGCGGGCCGACCACGGCGTCCAGCGTCGCGCGGATCGACTCGCTGCGGTCGCGCTCCCCGTCGCGCTCGGTCTCGGCGGCCTCGTCACCGTGGCCGCGCTGGTCCTCGGGTCCGGCGTCCCGCTCGCGCTGCTCGCCGGGCTCGGGGCCGTCCTCGTGGCCAGCCCCTGGGCCGTCGGCCTGGCGACGCCGCTCTCGGTCGCGACGAGCATCCGTGCCGCGCTGCAGCGGGGGATCGTGGTCTTCGACGAGACGATCTTCGAGCGCTTGCGGGACGTCGACGTCGTCGTCTTCGACAAGACGGGGACGCTGACGACGGGGCAGATGGAGGTCTTCGAGGCCGAGGGCCCGGACGACCTGCTGGCCGCCGCCGGGGCGCTCGAGGCGCGGGCCGCCCACCCGGCCGCGGTCGCACTCGCGGCCGCCTTCGGTCCCACCGAGGGCGACGGAGCGGGAACCCGCGCCGACGGCGGCCAGGCGGGGGATCGCCAGGGCGCCGCTCCCGAGGTCACGGTGGAGGCCTTCGAGAGCCACGCGCGCGGCGTCTCCGGGACGGTCGACGGCGCCACCGTCCTCGTGGGCGCCCCGGCCCTGTTCGCCGACCGCGACTGGACGGTCGCCGAGGACCTGGCTGCGCGGGCCGCAGACGCGCGGTCTGCCGGCCGACTCCCGGTCCTCGTCGGCCGCGACGGGACCGCCGAGGGGCTCGTGATCGTGGGGGACAGTCCCCGGTCGGACTGGGAGGAGACGGTCGAGGCCGTCGCCGCGGCCGGCCGCGACGTCGTCGTGCTGACAGGCGACGACCGGGCCGCCGCGGCGACCATCGCCGCCCACCCGGACGTCGACCACGTCTTCGCGGGCATCGGCCCGGCCGGCAAGACGGCGACCGTCCGCCGTCTCCAGGCCACCGGCTCCGTCGCGATGGTCGGCGACGGCACGAACGACGCCCCGGCGCTGGCGGCAGCGGACCTGGGCATCTCGCTGGGCGGCGGCACGGCGCTGGCCGCCGACGCCGCCGACGTCACCATCCTGGACGACGACCTGGCGCGGGTGCGGACCGCCTTCGACCTCGCACGCGCGGCGGGTGCGCGGACCCGCCAGACCCTCGGTCTCGCGTTCTCGTACAACGCCGTCGCGATCCCGGTTGCCCTCGCGGGAATCCTCTCACCCCTGACGCTGGTCGTGGCCATCACCGTCTGTGGTGGCCTCGTGGGCGCGAACGCCTGGCGGCCGCTGCTCCCCGGTGACGAGTAGAGACTGCGTCACGTCGCCTCTAAAGCATCCCCTCTCGTTTCGAGACCAGGTCGTTCGAGGACCTCGCACGACTCCCCGGAGCGTCGCCACTCGAACCCACGGCTCCCACCTGTGGTAGGTGGACTGCCGCCACCTGGGTCGATTCGATGCCCTCATTCGGCGCCTGGGCACTATTTGTACGCACTGGTCGTAGTAAGGCCAATGGACGGTAGTGCGACCCCCGAAGAGCAGGCTGACTGGTATCGGACGCTCGTCGAGGAAGTGAACGATCTTGCAACGGTCGTCGATACCGACGGGACGATAACCTACGTTAGCCCTGCCGTCACGCGGATACTTGGCTACGACCCCGACGAGTTGGTTGGTCACGAGGGATACGAATTCGTCCATCCCGACGACCGGGAGCGAAACGCCGAGGCGGTGGCGGCCGTTCTATCGAACAGTGCCGAACCCCAGACTGTCGACGTCCGGTTCCGGCACGCCGACGGATCGTGGCGCTGGATCGAGGCCAGGATGCGGAACCGACTCGACGACGACGTGGTCGACGGAATTCTCCTCAGCAGTCGAGACATCACCGAGCGAAAGGAGTACGAGGCCGAGGCTCGGGAACTCGCCGAGGAGTACGAAGCCCTCTTGAACAACGTGGAAGACGCTATCTTCCTCGTCGACGTCGAACGGGTGGACGGCGACGTCAAATTCGAATTCGAACGCCTCAGTCCCTCCTACGAGCGACAAACCGGCATCACGACCGAAGAAGTGCAGGGCCGGACACCACGGGACGTGTTCGGTGACGAACAGGGAGCAGAGCTCGAAGCGAACTACCACCGGTGTGTCAACGCTGGCAAGACGATCTCGTACCAGGAGGAACTGTGGGTCGACGAGGGAGCACGCATCTGGCAAACGAAGCTTGCGCCGGGAGTCACCGATGGTGAGATAACTCGCCTCGTCGGGATCACTCGAAACGTGACCGATCGCGTCGAGCGGGAGCGACAGTTGCGTCGGCAGAACGAGCGCCTCGACGAGTTTGCGAGCGTTATCTCCCACGACCTGCGCAACCCCCTCAACGTCGCACAGGGTCGTGCGACGCTCCTCGCCGAGCAGGCAGAAAGCGAGCATCTCGCACCACTCCTGCAGGCGCTCGACCGGATGGAGGCGATCGTCGAGGACACGTTGACGCTTGCTCGCCAGGGCACCACGATACGCGAGACGGAGTCGATCAGCCTGACTGACCTCGTCGGGAAGTGCTGGGCAACGGTGGAGACGGACGACGCCACCATCGAGGTGGCCGACGAGACGACGTTTCGGGGCGATCCCGACCGAGTACGGCACGTGTTCGAGAACCTGTTCCGGAACGCTGTCGAACACGGTGGGTCCGACGTGACCGTCCGCGTCGGCCGTCACGGTGACCGGGGAATCTACGTCGAAGACGACGGGCCAGGAATTCCGGTGGACGAGCGTGAAAACGTGTTCGAACCGGGGTACTCGTTGGCGCGTGGTGGTACCGGGTTCGGGCTGGCCATCGTAAAACGAATCACCGAAGCTCACGGCTGGACGCTGTCCGTGACAGATGGATCGGATGGCGGAGCACGCTTCGAGTTCGAGATGGCGGACGAGAAAGAGCTCGGGTGAGTGCTCACACAGGCCTGTCATCGATGCGTCGAGAGCACCGGTCTCACCGTGCGCGCTTCCCGAGTGAGACACCCCCGGCGACGCCGACGAGTCCGGTGGACCTGTCACCCGCGTAATCGGTCCACCTGGCCCAATTATCACCTGTGAGTCCGGCGGCTTGAGTCTTATATACCAGCGTCTCACAACCCGTGATATGGCGGATGCAGCCGCGTTCGGCGAGGGTGGTCTGAACCATCTCGTCGACGCCGACACACTTCTAGAGGAGTGTGACATCGACCGCGAAGAGATCGCCTGGCGCAAGGACTTCATCAACTTCACCGACGAGGACGCCGACCGACTGGCGGCCCTCCAGCCCCTCTTCGAGGACCACGCCGAGGAGGTTGCAGACCGGTTCTACGACAACCTCACCGGCTACGAGCGGACCGAGGAGATCTTCGGCCGCTCCGAGAAGGGCGTCGAGCAACTCAAGCGGACGCAGGAAGCGTACCTGACGACGCTCGCTGACGGGACCTACGACCGCGAGTACTTCCGCAACCGGGCCCGGATCGGGAAGATCCACGACCTGCTCGACATGCCGATGAACTACTACGTCGGCCAGTACGGCGTCTACTACGACCTCATCTTCCCGCTCCTGTGCGAGCGCATGGAAGAGCGGATGGTCGACGCACTCGTCGACGAACTCGACGTGGCCGCAGACGGCGGCACGGCCGTCGCGAGTGGTGCGGACAGGACGACCCGCGAGGAGCGCATCGCGTCGGTCGTCCACGAGCAGGCCCAGGAGGGACTCGGGGAGATGCTCGCCGTCCTCCGGGCGATCAACCTCGACATGCAGGTCGTCGCTGACACGTACATCCACTCGTTCAGCCAGGAACTCGAGGAGGTCATCGGCGAGCAGGAGCGCCTGATGGAGCAGGTAGAGGGCGACGTGCGCAATCCCGTCGGCGAACTCCGCGACTCGGCCGGCGACGTCGCGGAGAGCGCAGAGCAGATCGGCCACCTCGCCCAGGAACAGACCGAGGACGTCCGCGAGATTTCGAACGAGGTGTCGACGCTGAGCGCCACGATCGAGGAGATCGCGTCGACGGCGACAGAGGTCGAGCGGACTAGCAACCGTGCCGACGAGCGCGCACAGGAGGGGCAGGCGTCGGCAGACAGCGCGATGGACGTGATCGGCGGGGTCGGCGAGGCCGTCGACGACGTGGCCGACGACGTCGAGCGCCTGGAGACCCGCATCGACGAGATCGACGAGATCGTCGAGGTCATCGACGACATCGCCGAGCAGACCAACATCCTCGCGCTCAACGCCTCCATCGAGGCCGCTCGCGCCGGCGAGGCGGGCAACGGCTTCGCCGTCGTCGCCGACGAGGTCAAGAGCCTCGCCGAGGAGTCCCAGACCTACGCCGGCGAGATCGAACAGACCGTCGACGACATCGAGGACGACATCGACGACACGGTCACGAACCTCTCGGAGACCCAGGAGGAGGTCGAACAGGGCATCGAGCAGGTCGAATCGGCCATGGGGAACCTGGAGGACATCGTGCAGGCCGTCGCGGAGACCCGGGAGGGCATCGAGGAGGTCTCGGCGGCGACAGACGAGCAGGCCGGCAGCGCCGAGGGAATCGCCAGCATGCTCGACGAACTCGTCGACCACGCGGACGAGGTCGCCGAGGAGATCCAGGCGGTCGCGGCCGCCAACGAGCAACAGCAGGCGCGGATCCGCGAGGTCGACGAGACCGTCCGCCAGCTGGGCGAGGAGTAGCTACTCGGCGGCGCCGGCCGGGCCGTCGAGCCCGAGGAGGAGGCGGTTGGTGCGCACGAAGCCACACTGGGCGCCGGTTCCCAGGCACCCGACGTACTCGATCGGGCTCGCCGGCGTCTCCTGGGACCGCGTCACCGTCAATACGGCGTCCTGGTCTGTCGCCAGCACTCTGACCAGGTGGGTAGTCCCCCCGTCCTGCGCCAGCGGCGACGGCGGATCGACGATGGACGCCGCGGGAATGCTCTCCGCGAGCCAGTCCTCCAACTCGGGGTCCGCGAGGGCGAGCGTCAGGTCGACCCCCCGGTCTGTCGCCCCCCGGAGGACCTCGACGCAGTCTTCGGAGAGCAGTCCCGGTCGAACGAGCACCCACACCCACGCCTCCGCCGAATCGACGAGTTCCCAGGAGCGAGACAGCGACGCCCGGCGGCCGGAGAACGACCAGACCGAACAGCTTCCCGCGTCGAGGGCCTCCTCCTCGTCGATCTCGGTGAGTGCGGTCCCGAGGTCGGCGACGGCCGTGTCGTACCGGTCGCGGAGCATGGCCTGGATCTCGCCTGCGTCGATCGCCCGGTACTCCTTCGGGTCACCCTCTCGGACCTCGAGGTAGCCCTCGGTCGCCAGCCGGTCGGCCACGTCGTAGACGCGCGACCGGGGAAGCGAGGAGTGGCGAGCGATCTCGGCGGCCGAGGCGCCGGGGTGTTGCATGACGGCGACCAGGCAGGCCGCCTCGTAGTCGGTGAACCCGAGGGTCGCCAGCAACTCTCGCGCCCGGTGATCGGCCGGCAGGCTCTCGTCCATCGCTGGTATGCGGGCGGGGTGAAACGCCCTTACGTCTTTCCACTACTCTCAACCGAAACCAATGTTTCGGCCACCGTCTCGGTGCATCCATTGTTGTGTCGACCGAAGTAACACGATCAGTTGTAGAATTTTAATAATCGCACCGATACCTTTACACGGTGATTCGTGCCTCGACCTGTCATGCGACGTGCTACCCTGGCCCTCCGACGGCCGACCGTACAGTCGTCCGGCCTCTCGCGGCAGACGAGAACCGCCGCGTCACTGCACACGGCCGGCTCCCAGTCCCGACCCAGGGTCGCACCGGGCGCAGTGCACGCCGACGACCAGCGACGACCGTCCCAGGCGTGTCACCACCCATGACGACCAACACCGACGGTCAGGTCGGGGACGAGCAGCGTCGCCAGGTAGACGGCACCCAGCTCGTGGAGGACATCGGGATCGACCGCCAGGAGATCCAGTGGCGGACGGACTTCACGCAGTTCGACCGGGCCGACGAGCGCCGCCTCGCGGCGATGGCCGACGACTTCGACGCCATCGCGGGCGACCTCGTCGACGAGTTCTACGACCACCTCACGGGGTTCGAGGAGACCGTCGAGATCTTCGGCCGGTCGACCAAGTCCGTCGAGCAGCTCAAGGAGACCCAGCGGGAGTACCTGCGCGACCTGGGCTCGGGCGAGTACGGCGAACAGTACTTCGAGCGGCGGGCGCGGATCGGGAAGATCCACGACATGCTCGGCCTGGGGCCAAAGATCTACCTCGGGGCCTACGCGGTCTACTACGAGGGGATCATGGACGCCATCGGCCGGGACGTCAAGTCGCGTCTCGACGACGAGGGGGCGTCCGGCGAGTCACTGAGCGCCGCGGAGGCGGTCGACCAGACCCTCGACCGCGTGCTCTCGGCACTCAAGCTGCTGAACCTCGACCAGCAGGTGGCGATGGACACGTACATCGACTCCTACAGCAAGCAGATCGAGCGCGAACTGACTCGCCAGCAGGAGGTCGCGAGCGAGGTCGGTGACGCGGTCGCTGAGGTCACCGAGACCTGTTCGACGGTCGCCGAGTCCTCCCAGCGCATCGGCGAGACCGCCCGCGGCCAGGCCGAGTCGATGGAGAGCGTCGCGAGCGAGGTCGCCACCATGAGCGCGACCATCGAGGAGATCGCGTCGACGGCCGGCGAGGTCGAGGCCACGAGCGAGCGGGCCGCCGAACTCGCCGACGACGGCACGGACTCGGCCCGGCGGGCGCGGGACTCGATGGAGGACGTCTCCGGGTCCACGGAGCAGGTCGCCGAGGACGTCCACACGCTCCAGGAGCGCATCGACGAGATCGACGAGATCGTCGAGGTCATCGACGACATCGCCGAGCAGACCAACGTCCTCGCGCTCAACGCCTCCATCGAGGCCGCCCGCGCCGGCGAGGCCGGCGAGGGCTTCGCGGTCGTCGCCGACGAGGTCAAGAGCCTCGCCGAGGAGTCACAGGCGTACGCCACCGACATCGAGTCGGTCGTCCACGAGATCCAGCAGGACACCCACGAGACGGTCGAGAGCCTGGAGGCGACCGTCGACGAGGTCGAATCCGCGGCGGAGCGCGTCGACGACGCGATGGACACGCTGACAGACATCGCGGGGGCGGTCCGGGAGACGCGCGACGGGATCGCGGAGGTCTCGGACGCGACCGACGACCAGGCCGCCAGCACGGAGGAGGTCGCGAGCCAGGTCGACGAGGCGGTCGACGAGGCGGACGCGGTGGCCACGCAAATCGAGGAGATCGTCGACGCGAACGAGGCGGTCGCCGGGAAGATGTCCGAACTCCGCGAAGCGGTGGACCGACTCCAGGCAGACGGGTAGGGGCAGGCAGCCCCCCCCCCCGACAACGCCTATGCCCGTAGGCAGAGACGTTGCCACCATGAACAGGGACCAGCGGACGCGTCCGACCGTCGAGATCACACACGAGACCGATCCCGCCGGACACCTCGTCGCCGGCTTCTCGACGTTCGGTCTCGCTGGGCTGACCGCCGTCGACTACCTGCGGACGGAACTCGGCCTGACCGAGGCGGGCTACATCACGGTCGACGATCTCCCGGCAATCACGCCCTTCGAGAACGGCACGCCACGCCACCACACGCGCCTCTACGACAGCCCGGACCGGGACGTTACGGTCCTCCTCAACGAACTGTTCGTCCCGCCCTGGGCCGCGGAGGCATTCTCGGCGGCCGTCCTCGCGTGGGCGGACGCCAACGCCGTGGAGGAGATCACGATCCTCTCGGGCGTGCCCGTCCCCCACGGCCCCGACGACCACCGCGCCTTCTACGTCGCGACGGAGGACTACCAGGCCGAGCGACTGCAGGGGAGCGACCTGCCCGCGATGGGCGCCGGCTACCTCGACGGCGTCAACGCGAGCCTCGTGGGTCAGGGGATGGACACGGACCTCCGGGTCGGCGTGATCGTCACACCCGTCCACCAGCAGGCCCCCGACGTCCAGGCCGCACTCAGACTGGTCGAGGCGCTCGAGGACGTCGTCGGCCTCGCCGTCGACACCGAGAAGCTGGCGGCGTTCGCCGCCGACGTCGAGCGGTACTACGCCGAACTCGCCCAGCGCTTCGAACAGGTCGCGGAGGACGAGCAGTCCCCGGACCGGATGTTCATGTAGCGACACCCCGAGTCCGGAGCCACAGGCCGAGGTAGACGGTGACGGCCGCGAGCACACCCACGGCCGCCCACTGCGTGACCGTGAGCGTCCCCCGAAACCCGGCGACGTTGACGTAACTCAGCGCTGCCAGTCCGACGACCACGTAGCCGAAGGCGGCGTAGGCACGGACGGCCCGACCACCCGGCGTCCCCGGTCGAATCGGGGCGCCGAGCGTCAGGACCGCGGCGAGCAGGCCGGCGAGGAGACCCACGGGCAGGCCGACCAGTGCGGAGAACTCGAACGGGAGCAGCGCTGTCAGCAGCCCCCCGACGACCAGGAGCGTCGTCAGGCCGGCTCCGACGGCGAGCAGTGCGCGACGGGCGGTCACACCGTCATACGTCGGCCAACCGGTACATGAAGGTTCCCGTCGGGCCGGTGGCGGCTCACGCGAGACCCCTGAGACCGACGCCCGCGCCGAAGGCCACGGCCGCGGCGACCATCCCGACGACGAACATCTCGGCGCCGGCCGCGTACCACCGTCGGTCCGTGACGAGGCTTCGACTCGCGCCGACCGCGAAGAAGGCGACCGCAGTCACGGCCACCGACAGGGCGAATCGGGCGTCGACGGGCAGCGCGTAGGGGAGTAGCGGCGCCCACCCGGCGACGACGAAGGCCAGGAACGTGGCCAGGGCGGTGGAGGCCGGCGATTTCTCACTCTCGACGGCCGTCGCCTCGCCCTGGGCCACCTCGTAGTCGCGGGCGGACCGCTGGCTGAGGAAGTTGCTCATGCCCATCGAGAACCCGTCCGCGAGCAGGTTCGCGACGCCGAGGATCAGGACGATGGCGGGGTCTAGGGCCGCGCCGGCGACGCCCGCCACCACCGCGAAGGTCGTCACGATGCCGTCGTTGGCCCCGTAGATCACCTCGGCGATGTAGTCACCCGCGTCCGCGACGACGTCTCCCAGGAGTTGGCCGATCATCTCGGCCGGGACTTGTCGATAGAGCGACGTAAAGTCCGTGGGCCCGGCGCGTCCCTGAGAGAGTGCCCCCGGAGCGACGGCCGGATTGCGACCCGGTCGGGGTGACTATGCGAGCCTTATCGCCCGAGGGCGGGTGGCGCTCCCTCTCGGCGCTCCCGCGAGGTGCCTCGGCGCACGCGCGGCGTCCGGGAAATCGGAGGTTAGCAGTGCTAACTCGCCTATTACTTTGCCACTATCGGGCCGAGTGAGACCCGGGCGCGCGTCGCCCGGACGGTGCAATCACCATGCAAGAACAGACGCAACCGACGCAGGGACAGGGCGGACAGCAGACGGGCGGCCAGTTCACACAGGGGAGCCAGGCGACGATGGGACAGCCCGGGACGTTCGGCGGGAGCACGGGCGAGATGGGGTCCCAGACGGAGCTGGCGGGCCAGGGCACCCAGCAGCCGGGCGCCGGCGGGCAGCAGGGCGGCCAGCTGGGCCAGGGCGGCGGCGTGGGTCAGCAGATGGGACTGGCCCTCCAGGACGTCGAGACGCGCGAACAGCGCATCGCCGTGGACGACATCTCGCGCGCCATCCAGGTGTGTGGCTGGTGTGCCGACCAGTGCATCCAGTCGGCCGACCCGAACATGATCGAGTGCATCCGGCTGTGTGAGGACGTGGCTGAACTCGGGGAGGCGGCGCTGGCGCTCGTTCCCCGCAACTCCCGGTTCCTCCAGCCGGTGCTCCAGGCCTTCGAGCAGGCGGCCCAGGCCTGCGCACAGGAGTGTGGCCAGCACTCGCACGCCCACTGCCAGGAGTGCGCGCAGGTGCTCCCACAGGCGACCCAGTCAGTCCAGCAGTTCGTCGGCTCGTGGGGGCAACAGCAGTCCGGGTACTGAGCCAGGGCCCGCCCGCGTGAGGGCCACAGTTCCGACTCTCACCGTTTTTTTGGCCATTGGCGGAGCGCTTGTCAGGTCCCCCGGAGACGGGCCAGCGTATCCTCGACGTGAGCGATGCTCCCCCGGGGCGCACGGCGCCCGAACTCCAGGTCACCCAGTCAGACCGGCCCATCGTGCTGACGGACGCGGTGGTCCCTCTCGCCGGCTGCGCGTTCGTCGGCGGTGGCGTTTCTTCCTGGCTCGGAGCCTGCAGGTGCCAGTCGCGACCGCGACCCGGCACCAAGCACTTATTTTTGCGCGGCGTCGGGAGTCGTAATGGAATCATCGGGGTCGGCCGGGGCGGGGACGAAGCGGACTGTCCGACGCGTGTTCGCGGACGCGGACGGGGCTGGAACGCCGCTGACGACGGCCGAAGTCGCACGTGAACTCGACTGTGACGACGCGGCGGCTCGGGACGCACTGGCGGGGCTCGCCGAAGCGGGGGCGCTGGGCACGCGGGAACTCGACGACGACACGCGACTCTGGTGGCCCGAGGGCGAGTGGAACCCGGAGACGGCCGATCGGCTCGAAGCCGAGGAGTACCCCGCCTTCGTGAGCGCCGTCGAGGACTACGCCATCTTCGCGCTCGACCCCGACGGCGTCGTCGTGAGCTGGAACGACGGCGCCGCGCGGATCAAGGGCTACGCGGCCGACGAGATCGTCGGCGACCACTTCTCGACGTTCTACACCGAGGCCGCCCGGGACAGCGGCGTTCCGGACGAAAACCTCGCGGCCGCCGCCGAGGACGGGAACGTCGAGGACGAGGGCTGGCGCGTCCGCGCGGACGGCACCGAGTTCTGGGCGCACGTCACCATCACGGCGATCCGCGACGACGGTGACCTGCAGGGCTTCACGAAGGTCACGCGGGACATGACCGAGCAGCGGGAGTACGAGCGCAAACTCCAGCGCCGCAAGGCCGAACTCGAGACCGAACTGTCGGAGGTACTCGGGCGGATCTCCGACGCCGTCTGCGCGCTCGACGAGGACTGGCGCGTCACCCACGTCAACGAGCGCGCCGCAGCTCTCATGGGGGCGTCCCGTACGGACCTGCTCGGCCGCGTCCTCTGGGAGGCGATCCCCGACGGGGACGCCATCGACCGCGACCGGTTCGAGCGCGCCATGAACGCACAGGAGCCGGTCAGTTTCGACGTGCACGCCGAGGACAGGGACACGTGGCTGGCCTACACCCTGTATCCCTCCGAGTCCGGACTGTCGGTCTACTTTCGGGACGTCACCGACCGCCGGGAACGCGAGCGGGAACTCGAGCGGACCGAGCGCCGGTTCGAGGCCATCTTCGAGGACCCCAACATCCTCGTCGGCTTGCTCGACCCCGAGGGGACGGTTCTCGACGTCAACAGCACGGCCATGGAGTACGTCGACGCCGACCGCGAGGCCGTCCAGGGCGAGCCCTTCTGGGAGACGCCCTGGTGGGGGACAGACGACGACGTCCGGGCCGACGTCAGGGAGTGGGTCGACCGCGCGGCCGACGGCGAATACGTCGACTTCGAGGCGGACCTCACGCGACCCGACGGCACCCGGTACGTGATCGACGGCACCTTCCGCCCCGTCACGGACGAGGAGGGCGAGGTCGTCTCGGTCATCGCCTCCGACCGCGACGTCACGGCGCGGGCAGAGCACGAACGACGCCTCGAGGAGTCCGAGCGCCGCTATCGCACGCTCGCCGAAAACTTCCCGAACGGCGCCGTGGGCGCCTTCGACGACGACCTCCGGTACACCCTCGCCGCGGGCGCGAAGCTGGGGACCGACCTCCCACCCCCGGAGCGACTCGAGGGGAGTCGGATGCCGGACGTCTTCCCGCCGGCGACGGTGGCCGACCTCGAACCGCTCTTCCGGAGGGCCATCGACGAGGGCCAGACCGGGCACGTCACGACCGCGTTCGGCGGCCGGGACTGGCGCGTCTGGGCGGCCCCGCTGGTCGGCGCAGACGGCGAGGTGTTCGGCGGCCTGAGCTTCGCCCAGGACGTGACCGAGGAAGTCGAGCGGAAGGCCCACCTCCAGCGCTTCGAGACCATCGTCGAGGCCGTCAACGACGGCGTCTACGTGGTCGACGCGGACGGACGCTTCACCATGGTCAACGACGCCTACGCGACCCTCGTCGGGTACGAGCCCGAGGACCTCGTGGGCGAGCACGTCTCGCTGGTCGTCGACGACGAGGTGAGCGAGCGGGCGAAGGCCCTGGAAGAGGCCGACGCGCCGGCGGACGCCGACCGGCCGACGCTGGAGGCCGAGGTGATCACGGCCGACGGCGACCGCGTCCCGGCCGAGGCGAACTTCGCGATGGTGCCTGAAGGGGGCGAAGCGTGGCACCGCGTCGGCGTCGTCCGGGACGTCAGCGACCGCGTCGAGCGCGAGCGGGAACTCGAACGCGCCTTCGACCTGCTCGAGCGGACCGAGCGCATCGCGAACGTGGCCGGCTGGGAGATCGACGTCGACACGATGGACGTGTTCTGGACCGAGCAGCTCTTCAGGGTCCTCGGGATCGAGGGGGGCGAGGAGCCGCCACTGGAGACGGCCCTCGACATGTACCACGAGGCGGATCGGGCGGTCGTCCAGGACGCCATCGACGCGGCGCTCGCCACCGGCGAGTCCTTCGACGTCGAGGCGCGGATCTGGACCGAGGCCGGCGACCTCCGGTGGCTGCGGATCCAGGGCGTGCCGGACGTCGTCGACGGCGAGGTGGTCACGCTCCGCGGGGCGGCACAGGACGTGACCGAGCGCACGGAACGGGAGCGACAGCTCGAACAGCGGGCACGCCAGCAGGAGGTCGTCGCCGACCTGGGCCAGTTCGCCCTCGAGACGGAGGACCTGGACGAACTCATGCGCGAGGCGAGCCGGCAGGTCGCCGCCGTCCTCGACGCCGACTACTCCAAGGTGCTCGACCGCGACGCCGACGAGCGCGAACTGCTGCTCCGCCAGGGCGTGGGCTGGCACGACGGCGTGGTCGGGCAGGCGACGGTCGCCGCCGACGAGAACTCCCAGGCGGGCTACACGCTGCGCACCGAGGAGCCGGTCGTGGTCGACGACCTCGCGACCGAGACGCGCTTCACCGGGCCGGACCTGCTGACCGACCACGACGTCACCAGCGGGATCAGCACGCTCGTCGGATCGGTCGACGATCCGTGGGGCGTCCTCGGGGTCCACGACACGGCGCGTCGGGAGTTCACCGACGAGGACGTCACCTTCGTGAAGAGCGTGGCGAACGTGCTCGCCGAGGCCATCGAGCGTGCCCGCTACCAGGCAGAACTCGAGGAACTCGTCGCGGCCCTGGAGGAGTCCAACGAGCGCCTGGAGCAGTTCGCCTACGCCGCGTCCCACGACCTCCAGGAACCCCTCCGGATGGTCTCCAGTTACCTCAAGCTCCTCGAACGGCGCTACGGCGACGAGTTCGACGCGGACGGCCGGGAGTTCCTCGCCTTCGCCGTGGACGGCGCCGACCGGATGCGCGACATGATCGACGGCCTCCTCCAGTACTCGCGCGTCGACACGCGGGGCGACCCCTTCGAGCCGGTCGACCTGGAGGTGGTCGTCGGCGACGTCCGCGAGAATCTGGCGATCGCCATCGAGGAGACCGACGCGGAGATCACCGTCGGCGACCTCCCGACCGTCGAGGCCGACGAGAACCAGCTCCACCAGCTCGTCCAGAACCTCGTCGACAACGCGATCGAGTACAGGGGGGACGAACCGCCGCGGATCCACGTCTCGGCCGAACGCCTCGACGATCGGGTGGCCGTGTCCGTCGCGGACGAGGGGGTCGGCATCGCCCCAGACGACGCCGACCGCATCTTCGAGGTCTTCCAGCGCCTGCACACGCACGACGAACACGGCGGGACCGGCATCGGGCTCGCACTGTGCGAACGGATCGTCGAGCGCCACGGCGGCGAGATCACGGTCGACTCGACGCCTGGCGAGGGGGCCACGTTCACGGTCACGCTCCCGGCAGTCGGAGGGGACGATGACTGAGCCGGGCGGGCCCGGGATCGCCGTGGACATCCTGCTCGTCGAGGACAATCCCGGCGACGTCCGGCTGACCCGCGAGGCCTTCGCGGACGGCCGCATCGCGAACACGCTGCACGTCACCACCGACGGCCACGAGGCGCTCGACTTCCTCTACCAGCGCGGCGAGTACGCCGACGCCCCCGTCCCCGACGTGGTCCTCCTCGACCTGAACCTGCCCCGCATGAACGGCGACGAGGTGCTGGCGACGATCCGCGACGACCCCGACATGGATCCGCTCCCGGTGATCGTCCTCACGAGTTCGAGCGCCGAGGAGGACATCCTCAAGTCGTACGAACTCCACGCGAACGCCTTCCTCACGAAGCCCGTCGACCCCGACTCCTTCATCGACCGCGTGCGGACGTTCCAGGAGTTCTGGCTCGAAGTCGTCCGTCTGCCGGGCGGCGAGGAGGAGTGAGATGGGGGCGGACCTCGACGTCCTCCTCGTCGAGGACAACCCCGGCGACGCGCGCCTGATCGAGGAGATGCTCGCCGACGCCGACGAACTCCTCCAGCGCGTCGACGTGAACGGGACGCCTATCGGCGGCTCGCGATTGCGTCACGAGCAGCGCCTCGCTGCCGGCCTCGACCGGCTCGACGGGGGCGGCGTCGACGTGGTCCTGCTGGACCTGGGTCTCCCCGACAGCACGGGGCTCGAGACGCTCGACGCGGTCCGCGACGCCACCGAGTTCGTCCCGATCGTCGTCCTCACGGGGCTTCGGGACGAACAGGTCGGAATCGAGGCCATCCAGCGGGGCGCCCAGGACTACCTCGTCAAGGCGGACGTGACCAGTGACCTGCTGGTTCGAGCGGTCCACCACGCGATCGAGCGCAATCGCCAGGAGCGCGAGCGCGTCCGCCGCCTCGACCAGCTCGCGGCGCTCAACCGCCTCAACGAGATCAGCCAGGACGTCACCCACGCAGTCATCACCACCTCGACGCGCGAGGACCTGGAGCGGGCCGTCTGCGAGCGGCTCGTCGCCGACGAGGGGTACCCCTTCGCCTGGATCGGCGAGGTCAACCGGTCCACGTCGGAGATCACGCCGCGCGTCGGGGCCGGGGCCGCCGAGACCTACCTCGACGACGTCACGGTCACCGTCGACGACGACGCTGGGGAGGGCCCGGCCGGTCGGGCCGTTCGCACACGCGAGGTCCAGGTGGTCCGCGACACGGCGACCGACCCGGCGTTCGGGCCCTGGCGCGACCTGGCCGCCGAGCACGGGTTCCGGTCGGGCGTCGTGGTCCCGATCGTCCACGACAGGCTGCTCTACGGCGTCCTCTGCCTCTACGCGACGGCGCCGGACGCCTTCCCGGAGCCGGCCGTCGACATACTGGCGCGGCTCGGCGACGTCATCGGCCACGCCATCACGGCAATCGAGCGGCGCGACGCCCTGCAGAGCGACTCCGTGCTCGAACTCGAGTTCGCCGCCGCCGGCGTCTGCGAGGACCTCGTCGCACTCGCCACCGACGCCGAGACGACCGTCGCGGTGGAGAACGTCGTCCACAGCGACGAGACGGTGGTGGCCTACGGACACGTGGCGGGAATCGAGGGGCCGGACTTCGAGGCCGCCGCCACAGCAGCCGACGGCGTCGAGGACTGTCGCGTCCTCGACGCGGCGGACGACGCTCTCGAGTTCGAGGTCGTCGCCAGCCTGGGGAGCGACCTGATCGAGGCCGTCGCGACGCGCGGGGGCGTGGTCACGTCGGCATCCCTCGGCGACGGCGAGTTTCGGTTCGTCGTCCGGTTCCCGCGTGGGCCCGACAAGCGAGGGCTCGTCGAACTCGTCGAGACGCACTGCCCCGGCGCCGTCCCCCGCGCCCAGCGAACGGTCGAGCGCCAGCGAGACCGCGCCTCGACGCTCCCGGCGGTCCTCGAGAGCGCCCTGACGGAGAAACAGCGAACCGCACTCGAGGTCGCCTACTTCGCCGGATACTTCGAGTGGCCGCGGACGAGCACGAGCGAGGAGATCTCGGATCGGCTCGACGTCACACCGGCGACGTTCACCCACCACCTCCGGGCAGCCGAGCGGCGCTTCTTCGACGACGTCTTCGCGGCGACGGCCGACGCCGACGCGGCATCGGACTGGACGGCTCTCGACACAGACGCGACCGACGGGTGAGGGCGGACGGGCGGGTCCGGCGCCCGCCGGCCAGACGACCGACTGACGGCGGCCAGTCCCCCGGGTGGTGACCACTCGATCGTCGATAGACAGCCGCTCGCGGCCAGTTCGAGTGGATTAAAATGGTTTGAGAGAGTGCCCTTGGGCATGGCCTCCTAAGTGGTGCTTACGATGATGGGGTCTCCGAGCGACTCAGAGAAACGAACGCGTACCGTGCTACTCGAGTGTCTCCGAGCGGGTCGCCGCCGGGCGGTCATCGGGACCGTGGCCGACCGCGCGGGGGCGCTGACGGAGCGAGAACTGGCGGTCGAACTCGCGGGTGGCACCGAGCGGCAGGCCGACGATACCGCCGTCCGGTCGACGCACGTGGACCTCCGACACGTCCACCTACCGGTCCTCGGCGAGGCGGGCCTCGTCGATTGGGACGAAGCGGTGGGGACGGTCTCGGCGGGCAGTCACCCGGTCCTGACCGACCCGCGCTTCGAGGCGCTGGTCGCCGTCGAGGACGACCGCGTGATCGAGGCCGTCGTCGACGAGCGTCGCCGCGAGATCCTCCGCTGCCTCGAGGGCCGGGGCGAGACGCAGACGGCCGACCTGGCCCGCGAGGTGGCCGCCCGGGAAGAGACGGGCGACCCCTCCAATGGCACCGTCGCAGAGGTGTCGATCGAACTCCACCACGTCCACCTCCCGAAGCTGTCGGCGGCCGGCCTCGTCGAGTTCGACCACGACGCCGGGACGGTCGCCGCTCAGGGGTGCCCGGACTGCCTGAAGGCCAGCGTCGTCGCCGAGAGCGACTTCGACGACGTGAGCCCGGACGACGCCGGTGAAGAGATCAAGATCCCCTGACGCGGCCGAGCCCCGTGGCAATGCGGTAGCTCCGATCGTCGACGGCCGTTGGCATCTTTAGACGCCCAAGGGGAGTTGTCACACACCCGGGGAGGTGACACGTAGGTCACTAGGCGATGCGTCCGTCCGTGAGCCTCTTGGACCGTCCGCCCCGAGGACGTGATAGACCGTGACGCACGCGACCGACGATCCGATCGTCCCCGACGACGCCCGCATCGGCCGTACCGCCCTGACCGTCGGTGACCTCGACGCAACCGTGGCGTTCTACCGCGACCTCGTTGGGCTGACGGTCCAATCCCGGGACGCGTCGGGGGCCAGGCTGGGCGTCGACGGGACGCCGATACTAGTCCTGGAGCGAGACGAGACGGCCCGGCCCAGGAAGGACACGGCGGCTGGCCTGTTCCACAACGCCATCCGCGTCCCCTCGCGCACGGCGCTCGGCGCGGCCCTTGACCGCGTCCGGGACCGGTGGCGCCTCGACGGCGCCTCGGATCACTTCGTGAGCGAGGCCCTCTACCTGCGCGACCCGGAAGACAACGGCGTCGAAATCTACGCCGACCGGCCGCGGTCCGAGTGGCCGCGCGCCGAGGACGGATCGATCGAGATGGGCACCGTCCGCCTGGACCTCGAGGACCTCGCGGCCCAGTCCGACGGCGCCGAGCGGGCGCCCGCCGGGACCGACATCGGCCACGTCCACCTCGAGGCGACGTCCCTCGCCGACGCCCGGGCCTTCTACGCCGACGCACTGGGACTGCGCGTCCAGAGCGAGGAGCCGTCGGCGCTCTTCCTCGCCGCGGGCGACTACCACCATCACCTCGGCGTCAACACGTGGAACGGCCGATCCGAGCCGACGGGTGACCGCGGCCTCGCGTGGTTCGAGGTGCTCGTCCCCGACGAGGCGACGCTGGCCGAGGTCGGTCGCCGCCTCGACGACGCGGGCGTGCCGAGTCGGGAACGCCCGGATGGGATCGAACTCACCGGGCCGGACGAGGTGCGCCTCCGCGTCCGGGCGGCCGAGCCGTGAGCGCAGTGGCGAGTCGACCCGGCGGAGTCCGTGTCGTGGGTTTATGCCGCACTCGGCCTAGAGTGGACACATGGCGACGATAACCGTCATCGGCGGTGGCCCGGCGGGCCTCAGCGCCGCGCTGTTCACCGCGAAGAACGGACTCGACACGGCCGTCTTCGACACCGACGAGACGTGGCTGCACAAGGCCCACCTGTTCAACTATCCCGGCATCGGGTCCGTGGACGGCTCCGCGTACATGGAGACGCTCCGGGACCAGGTCGACGACTTCGGCGTCGAACGTCACCAGGGCACGGCGGTCGAGTCGGTCGAGGCCACCGGCGACGGATTCGACGTCGAGACGGACGACGGGAGCGACGACGCCGACTACGTCGTCCTCGCGACCGGCGCCAACCGCGACCTGGCCGAAGACCTCGGCTGTGCGTTCACCGACGAGGACGTCGTCGACGTCGACGTGACGATGGAGACCTCCGTCGCGAACGCCTACGCGACCGGCGCCATGGTCCGCGCCGAGGAGTGGCAGGCCGTCATCTCCGCCGGCGACGGCGCCGCGGCCGCGCTGAACGTCCTCACCAAGGAGAAAGGCGAGCACTTCCACGACTTCGACACGCCCGCGGACGCCGAGGCGCTGTTCGGGTCCCTGGTCGACGAGTAGCGACGGAACCGCGGTCTGACACCAGCGAGCCGGCCTCGACTGCCGCAGGCTCAGTCTCCAGCGACGGCGCCGCCGGAGCGCTGGCGGTCCCCCCTCCACCCGAAGGTCGCCAGGCCGTCAAAAAATATACGATATATTACTATTCATAGAAGCAGTCGAATATATTTTATTATTGGCGGTCCAACCGTGGCCAGTCGAGACGCGCCGACAGAGCGGTGGCGATCGAGGCCAGAACCGCCAGCAGTGCCCCAAATACGCCGGAATGATCGGTTTTAATGACGTGCGACGATGTGACGCCCGGACCCCACCTCGCTGGAAGTCAAATACTACTAAACAGCCCATTCTGTCCATATATGTCCAGTATTCCGGCATTTCGTCAGCGAGGCCACAGCGCGTTGGCTCCGTCGACGGGACCGAGATGCTCGTCCACAAATAGCGGAACTAACAGAATTCATTATATAATAGTATATTGTCTGTATAGCCGATTCCAGGAGTGGGCCACGCGTCGCCGAGCGGCCGGGCGCTATACGTAATAGGCGGGCACCGGGTTGTTCGGACGCCATGTCCCGCCACGCCTGGGAGGACCTGAGAGTCGTCGACTTCGCCTCCCACATCCACCCCAGCGATCCGGACAACAAGGACCACGAGTACATCGACGAGGAACTGGGCAGACCGGTCTACCGCGACGCCGACGAACACCGGGCGAGTTACGACGACGCCGGCATCGAGGAGGCCGTCCTCCCCCAGCCCATCTTCATGGGCCACGGTGATCTCGGAAAGACGCGCGAGGCGAACGACGCACTCCACGACGTGCTGGCGGCCAGGGACAGCTACTACGGCCTCGCGTCGATTCCCACGGCCGCCGGCGTCGAGGAGGCTGCCAGCGAGTTCGAGCGCTGTCTCGACGCTGGATTCAACGGCGGGGGACTGGAGACGATGACCCCCGACGGGCTGGCGGTCCACGACGACGAACTGGCACCGATCCTCGAGATCACCGACCGGACCGGCGCTCCCCGCCTCGTCCACCCGAAGCTCCACGACTCGGTGAACTCGGCCGTGCTGGACGACGCGTGGCTGCTCAACGCCATCATGGGCCGGGAGATCGCCCTGTGTGCGAGCATCTGCAAGGTGGTCCACACGGGCGTCTTCGACCGGTATCCGAACCTGAACCTGGTCTTTCACCACACGGGCGGCAACATCGCGAGCGTCGTCGGTCGCCTCCACAGCCAACTCGAGAAGTTCCCGCCGGAGGTCTGGTTCGACGGCGACCCGCCGGAGCCCGTCAAGGCCTACCCCGAGTTCAAGGCCCAACTCGAGGAGCGCGTGTACATCGACACGGCCGGCTACTACGGCTACCACGATGTCGTCCGGAGCGCGCTGAGCGAGTTCCCCACCTCCCAGTTGCTGTTCGGGACGGACTTTCCCTTCGAGACGCGGACGACCGAGGACTTCGAGGCCATGCTCCGGGCCGTCGCCGAGGAAACGTCGCGAGCGGACGCCGGGCGGATCTTCGGCCGGAACGCCCTGGACCTGCTCGTCAACGTCGACTGAGGGCGTCCCACCTGGCCCCGGCCCGAGTCCGTTCCGAGGCGGAGGAAAAGTATTGTATTGGCGGGCTCCGAACGTCGGGTGAGAACAAATGACAGGGGCCCCGACGGAGATAGTGCACAGACCGACCGAGGAGTTCGTCGAATCGACGAACGTCTGGGACTTCATGCACGCCCACGACATCGACGACTACGACGAACTGATCGAACGGACGACCACGGACACCGGCGACGGGGCGTCCGGCGTCGACTGGTTCTGGGACGAGGTCGTCGACTACCTCGACCTCGAGTTCTACGAGGACTACGACGCCGTGCGAGACGACACCGACGGCCCCCAGTTTGCAGACTGGTATCCGGGTGGCGAACTCAACGTCGCCCACAACACGGTGGATCGCCACGCCGCACCCGGCACCCCGACCCGGAACACGGTCGCCTGCATCTGGGAGGGCGAGGACGGCGACGTCCGGCACCTGACCTACCACGAACTCCACCGCCAGGCCAACCAGGTCGCGAACGCCCTCGAAACGCGTGGGATCGACACGGGTGACACCGTCGGCCTGTCCATGCCCATGGTCCCGGAGGTCGTCTCCATCCTCTACGGCTGTTTCAAGGTCGGCGCCATCGCGGTCCCCATCTTCTCGGGCTTCGGCGTCGACGCGACTGCGACGCGGATCGCGGACGCCGAGTGTTCCGTCCTGTTCACCGGCGACGGCTTCCGTCGCCGTGGCTCCAACGTGCTCCTCAAGGAGAGTGCCGACGAGGCGATCGACCAGGCCGGCCACGTCGAACACACGATCGTCTACGACCGACTCGGACTGGCCGAGAGCCCGGACGGACTGTCCTGGGACGACGACCGCGACGAGTGGTGGGCCGACGCCGTCGAAACGCAGGACGACAGCTACGACACGAAGTCCCTCCCCTCGGACCAGGAGTCTATGCTCCTGTACTCCTCGGGGACGACCGGCCGGCCGAAGGGGATCGTCCACACGCAGGCCGGGGCGCTCCTCCAGCCGGCGAAAGAGGTCTACTTCGGCTTCGACCTCAAACCGTCCGACCGCTTCTTCTGGGTGTCGGACATTGGCTGGATGATGGGACCGTGGACGCTCATCGGCACCCACACCTTCGGCGGGACGATGGTCATGTACGAGGGGGCACCGGACTACCCCGAGCCAGATCGCTTCTGGGAGCTGATCGACCGCCACGGGATCACCCAGTTCGGTATCTCGCCCACGGCCATCCGGGCCGTGCGCGAGCACGGCGACGACTGGGTCGAGGGCCACGACCTCTCCTCGTTGCGCTTGCTCGGCTCGACCGGCGAGCCGTGGGACCCCGAGTCCTGGCAGTGGTTCTACGAGCACGTCGGCGGGGGCGAGGCGCCGATCATCAACATCTCCGGCGGGACCGAGGTCTTCGGCTGTTTCCTCATGCCGATGCCGATCCAGTCGCTCAAGCCCTGCACGCTCGGCGGCCCTGGCCTCGGCATGGCCATCGACGTCGTCGACGAGAGCGGCGATTCCGTGAAAGACGACCACGAGCGGGGCTACCTCGTCGCGACCGACGCCTGCCCGTCGATGACGAAGTCACTGTGGAGTGGCGACGAGCGCTACCTCGCGGAGTACTGGTCGCGCTTCGAAGACCCGCCGATGTGGAACCACGGCGACTGGGCCCAGGTCGACGAGGACGGCTTCTGGTTCCTCCACGGCCGCGCCGACGACGCGCTGAACGTCGCCGGCCGCAAGGTCGGGCCAGCCGAGGTCGAGGGCGCGGCAATGGAACACGAGGCCGTCGCGCAGGCCGCCGCCGTCGGCGTCCCCGACGAGACGACGGGGACGGCCGTCGTGCTCTACGTCATCACCGAAGACGGCCACGATGGCAGCGACGACCTGGCCGCCGAGATCCGCGCGGTCGTCGGCGAGGCGCAGGGCAAGCCGTTCCGTCCGCGCGAGGTCCTGTTCGTCGACGAACTCCCCCTGACCCAGTCCGGCAAGATCGTCCGCCGCGCGGTCGAGGCGGCCTACACCGGCGAGAACCTCGGCGACCTCTCCTCCATCGAGAACCCCGAGAGTCTCGACGGCCTGACGGACGCGCGGTAGGCGGCAGCCCTCCACCCCCTCAGCCGTCACCTACCACACACGTATTTGTCACGTCCGTCTTGTCACTACTGGGTGCCATACGAGCATGGCCTCCAGTTGAGAGGGTCGCTAGATCGCGTCCAGTCGCTCGCCGAGGACCTGCTGTGCGGAGGCAAGTTCGCCGCCGACGCGGACGATCTGGTAGCCCTCGTCGATCGCGGCGCGGGCAGCGTCGGCGTCGTGGTGGATGCAGCCCACCGGAACGCCGGCGTCGAGACACGCGTCACGGATGGTATCGACGGTCTCGGCGACCTCCGGATGGTCACGTTCGTGGGGGTGGCCAAGCTGGACGGACAGGTCCGAGGGGCCGATGAACGCGAAGCCGAGATCCGGGACCGAGAGGATCTCGTCCAGGTCCTCGACCGCACCGGCCTTCTCGATCATGACGCCGAGGCAGACTTCCGCGTCTTCGGTGGCGACGTAGTCCTCGGCCCGACCCCAGGTGCTGGAGCGACCGCTCGCTTTGCCACGCTCGCCGGGGCCGTCTTCGGAGACGAACCGCGTCGCCTTCACGGCCTCGCGCACCTCGCTGGCGTCGTCGACGCGGGGGATCAGGATCGTCCGGACGCCCGCGTCCAGCACCTTCCGGATCAGGGGTGGATCGCCTGACGGGAGTCGGACCATCAGTTCCGTCCCGCCGAGTTCGGCGGCCCGGGTGAGCCCCTCGAAGACCGTGCTGTCGTAGGGACTCGGCCCGGTGTGCTCGAAGTCCAGCCAGACGAAGTCGACGCCCAGTTCGCCGTAGAGTTCGACCACCGTCGGCGAGAAGGTGGCCGCACGCGCGCCCAGGACGACGTCGCCATCCTCGATACGCCGGCGTAACGAATTGGCTTGGTCCATCGGGTACACCACCGGGTCGGGGTACGTTATAGGTTGTGGGTTGGACCGGTCGCAGCGGGGTGGAACGACCGGCAGCGACGCCACTGTCCGGGGCGGCGCCCTCGGCCCCGGAGTGCGATCAGTCCTCGTCGGAGACCATCTGGAACCGGCGACCGTCGGGGTCCCGGAAGTTCGTAATCGTGCGGCCCGTCTTCTCGACGTAGTACGGGTCGCTCACCTGGTCGACGTCGGCCTCCTTCAGCTCCGCCGTCGCCGCCTCGATGTCGTCCACCGAGAACGCGATGTGGTTGATGCCGGGGACCTCCTCGCCCTCGACGGTGTGAATCTCGAAAAGCGGTCCGTCGCCGTCACCCGGCGCGAGTTCGTAGGACGTCCCGTGGTGTTCGGTCGTGCGGTGTTCCTCGTAGCCGAGCGTCTTCAGGAACGCCGCCATCTCGGTCGCGTCACTCGCCTCTATCTCGATGTGGTCGATCTCGTTCAGCACGACCGAGTGGTTGCACTAATCGACCAAAAATCTTTTTCTCGGGCTCGCGGACCGGCGTCGCCGATGGGTCGTCACACCCGGCCGCCGAGGGGATTGCCGAACACTTATTGACGTGCCAGCGGTCGACACGGGCATGGACGTGAGCGAGCAGATCCATGTCTTCGCGTTCGACACGGAGTACTTCGGAAACGATCGCACCTGGCACCCGGTCGGGGTCGAGACGGAGCGCGGGTTGGTCCTGTTCGACGTCGGCGGCCCCGGCGACGCCGACCGCCTGTCGGCGGCGATGGCCGACGCTGGCTTCACCTTCGAGGACGTCCACAGGATCGTCCTGACGCACCACGACTACGACCACCTCGGCTGTCTGGCCGAGGTCTACGACCGAACCGACGCCGAGGTGGTCGCCCACGAGCGGGCCGCCCCCTACGTGAGCGCCGAGATCCGAATGCTCAAGCGGCCCGAGGAGCCCTATCCCGGCGTCACGGTCGACCTCGAACTGACGGGTGGGGAGCGCTTCCACACGGACGCCGGTCCCGTCCGCGCCATCTTCACGCCGGGGCACGCGCCCGGCCACCTCGTCTTCCACTTCGAGGACGCCGAGGTCCTGATCGCGGGCGACCTGCTACGCGCGGACGGGGAGTTCCTCGGGGGCCCCAAGCGGTCCGTGACGCCGGACCTGGCGACCTCGCGTGACGCCATCGGGACGCTGACCGACCTGGCCCTCCAGGAGATCGTCTGCTTCCACGGCGGCCCCATAGCGGCCACCGGAGCCGACGTCCAGCGCGTCTACGACGGCCTGCTCGAAGAGGTCGTCTGAGGGAGGAGAAGCCGTTTCTGCGAGCAGTCTGGACCGGTGACTCGTCCGCCGCCCTACGGCGCGAGATATCGCTCCGGGAGTGTCTCGCCGGCCACCAGCGTGCGGACGTTCTCGGCGAGGCGCGCGATCGTTTCCTGGCGGCTCTCGAGGGTCATGGACGCGGTGTGGGGCGTGAGCACGGCGTTGTCGAGGGTCAGGAACGGCGAGTCGCTCCCGAGCGGTTCGTCGTGGTGGACGTCGAGTCCGGCCCCGGCGATTGCGCCAGTCTGGAGCGCGTCGAGGAGCGGGTCGCGCTGGACGATCGGGCCACGGGCCGTGTTGACCAGGATGGCCGACTCCGACATGGCCGCCAGTTCCTCCTCTCCGAGCAGCCCCCGCGTCTCGTCGGTCAGTTCGGCCGTCACGCAGACGACGTCGCTCTCGGCGAGCACCGTCTCGAGGGGCACGTGCTCCGCGCCGACGAGTTCGCCGTCGATCTCGGGCACGTACGGGTCGTGAACGAGCAGGTCGACGTCGAAGCCGCCCAGGAGCGAGCCGACGCGCTTGCCGACGTTGCCGAAGCCGACGATGCCCACCGTCGATCCCGAGAGGCGGGTGCCGAGGTGCACGTCGTCGCGCCACCGGTCGGTCTCGATCAGGTGGCGGGCCTCGGTCAGCCGCCGCGCGGTCGCGAGCGTCAGCGCGAGCGTGTGTTCAGCGACCGAGAGCGCGTTCATCCCCGGGGTGTAGGTCACCTCGACGCCCCGGTCCCGGGCGGCCGCGACCTCGACGCTGTCCAGGCCGGTGCCGAGCTTGCCGATCACGTCCAGGTCCGACGCGGCCGCGACGACCGCGGTCGTCAGCGGCACCCGGGACGTGACGAACGCGACGTCGGCGTCCGCCAGGTCCGCCCGCGCCTCGGCTTCCGTCGAGCCGAGACCGACCGTCGCGTCCCAGTCGGTCGGCAGACGCTCGAGCAGGCGATCCGTCGGCGTGATGTCCTGGTCGATGGCAGCGCGGATCATGGATCAGTCCCGCCACCGGAAGAAGTACGTCTCCAGTGGCTTCAGGACGCCGTACTCGACGGTGAGGACGACGACGATGAACGGCACGAGGTAGGCGAACACCATCAGCAGCTCGCCCTGGTCGAAGTAGTACCGGAACATCGCCCCGATGCCCGCTGACAGGCCGAAGACCTCCGCGAGGACGACGATCTTCCAGACCATACCGAGGATGTACCGGTAGCTGCCGAACAGGTACGGCAGCAGGTGGGGGAGGTAGACGTGTCGCCACACCATCGCGGGGCTCGCGTCGAAGGCGTCCGCCATGGTGAGCAGGTCCACGTCGACGTCCTTCGCGCCCTCCCACACGTTGACGATGCCGAACGGCGTCGAGGCGGCGACCACCGCGAAGATCACCGCGATCTCGCTGAAGTCGAACCAGACCATCGACAGCAGGATGATGACCACCGTCGGCGTCGTCATCCAGAAGGACAGCCAGCCGCCGAGGCTCTCCTCGACGAGGTCGTTCGTCGACAGCAGGATGCCGCCGGCGATGGCGATCACGAGCCCAATCGAACTCGAGATGAACGCCCGCTCCAGAGTCAACTGGAGGTGGTACAGGGCCGTGTATCCGCGGAAGTCCTCGGTGGTGAGGATCTCGACAGCCTGCGTGAGTGTCGCGACGGGTCCCGGGAGCTGGTTCGGGTTGTCGAGGAGGAGCGCGCCCACGTACCACGCCAGGCCGATCACGACGAGGGGCACGAGGATCTGGCGTGCGCGCGTGGCCAGCCGGCCCCCGAGGCCGTCGACGTACCCGGTCAGGGCTGGCAGGCCGCGCCCGTCGCCGACGGTGCCGTCCACCTCGGAGGCCATTCAGTCGGCCCTCCCGCCTCCGGTCGACGCGGCGGCGGTCTCCTCTTCGAGTGCCTCCATGTGATCGAAGAAGTCGTCCATCAGGTCCGACTCGATCGCGAGCAGGTCCCGGTCGTCCGGATCCCGCGGCCGCGGCACGTCGATGGAGACCTCGTTGAAGATCTGTCCCGCCGTGTCGAGGAAGACGATCTCGTCGGAGAGGAAGACGGCCTCGCTGATGTCGTGCGTGACGAAGACGATGGTCTTCCCGGTCGTCTGCCAGAGGTCGATCAGGTCCTCCCGGAGGTTCCGCGCCGTCAGTTCGTCGAGGTCACTGAACGGCTCGTCCATGAGGAGGATCTCCGGGTCGACGGCCAGCGCCCGGGCGATCCCGACCCGCTGGCGCATGCCGCCGGACAGCCGGAGGGGGTACGTGTCCCGCTCGTCCGCGAGCCCGACCGTCGAGAGGACGTCTCCGACGATCGCGTCGTGGTCCGACTCCGGGATCCCCTGGGCTCGCATCGCGAAGGTCAGGTTCTCCTCGACGCTCCGCCAGTTCAGCAGTCGGGGCTCCTGGAAGACGTAGCCGATGGGGAGATTGGTCGGATCGACGGTCTCCCCGCGCCACGCGACCTCCCCGGCGTCGTAGGTGTGGAGCCCGGCCAGGATGTTCAGAAGCGTCGACTTCCCACAGCCCGACGGGCCCATGATGCTCGTGAACGAGCCCTCGTCGACGGTCGCACTGATGTCGTCGAGGACGACGAACTCGTCCCCGTCCTCTTCCTCGAACGTCTTCGTGAGATGCTGTATCCTGAGTCCCATGGCAATCGTGTCAGGCCCTCCGTCCCGCAGACTCCTCGAGTTCGGGCCGCCACTCGAACGAGCGAGTTTCGAGGCGCTTCAGGAGCCGCTCCACGCCGAACATTAGCAACATCACGGGGAGCGCCCACGCGATGATCAGGTCCGCCCGGAGGGTCTGGAAGTAGTAGCTGATGACGTACCCGACGCCCTCGGTCGCGCCGAACACCTCGGCGACGAGCGCGATCTTCCACGAGAGGGCGAACGCGAGTCGGGCCGACGCGAACAGGAACGGCTGGAGGTGTGGCACGTGGATGTGGCGCCACTGCTCCCGCCTGGTCGCGTCGAAGGTCGCCGCCATCTCGACCAGGTCCTGCTCGACCGACTCGGCCCCCTTCCAGACGTTGACCGTGACGTACGGCGTGACGACGAGGACGATGACGAGCACGTGCACCACGTAGGTCGTGATGCCGAACCAGAGGATCCCCATGAAGGCCCAGACGACCGCCGGAAACGTCATGATGGCCATCACGGGCGCGGTGGTGTAGTCCTCGACCGGTTCGTACAGCCCCATCGCGATGCCGAGGACGCTCCCCACGCTCATCGAGATGGTGAACCCGAGTGCGATCCGCACGAGCGTCGGTCCGACGTGCTCGGCGAACGCGAACCGGCCGCCGCTGGTGACGACCGTGACGACGGTCTCGACCAGCCGACCCAGGCCCGGGAACGTGTTCGGATCGAACGACAGCGACACGAGCTGCCACACGACCAGGAAGAGCGCAACGGCGACCACGCTCGGCGGCAGGACTCGGTCCGGGACGATCCGGGCGAGCGTTTCCCGCGTGGATGAGTGTTGATCCATTCGTACTGAGATGCGAGTTCGGGTCGGCTCCGTTTAGAGGTTGTCTTCGATGTCCTGCGTCGTGAGGAACTGGTCGGCGCCGGGCGCAGACTCCAGGCCGCCCTGCTCGGCGACGAGGTCGAACAGCTGGACGTTCATGTCGATCCAGTCCTGGTTCCACTCGGTCGGGAAGAGGTTCTCCTCCTCCACCAGGCCACGGACGACGTCGATCTCCGCGTCCGAGGAGAGGTCGATGCCGCCCACGGCACCGTACTGGTTCATCGCCTGGTCGAACTCGCTCCGGAAGAGGTCGACCGCCTCGACCCAGCCCTCCCAGAAATCGAGCAGGGCCTGGGTGTCGTTCTCGAGGAAGTCGTCGTAGACGCCGAACAGGGTCACCGACGGCGGGTACCCGTACTCCTCCGTCCACGTCGGGACCGGATCGAAGACCGTCTGGAGTTCGTCGTTGGCCATCGCCTTGATCGTCGACGACGTAAAGAGCAGGCCGGCGTCGATCTCCTCGCCCTCCGCCAGGAAGTTGTACAGCGTCGAGGTCGAGGAGTCGACGATCTCCGCGGGCGCCTCGAGCAGGTCGATCCCGTAGAGGTCCTCCCACATGGCGACGTAGTACCGGGTGGTCGAGGACCCGCGACCGGGGACGCCCAGGACCTTCCCTTCGATGTCCTGGGGGTCCTCGATGTCAGAGCCGGCGGGTGTGACACACTGATTGATGAAGTTCATGGTCTGCCCGAAGCACTTCACGGGCGTGTCGTCCGCGAGGTTCCCCGCGAGCGGGAGCGAGGACAGCGGCGACGCGCCCGTCGCGAGGTTCTGGGAGAAGGTTCGGGAGAACTTCCCGAACCCGGTGACCTCCATCGAGAGGTCGATGCCCCTGTCGGCCCAGATGTCCTGTTCGCGGCCGTAGAAGAACACCGGGACGAACATCGATCCCTCGAGGTTCATCGCGTGGATCTGGGTCTGCTCGCCGCCACCGTCTCCGCCGTCCGACCCCTCGCCGTCACCGCCGCCACCGAGGATGGCACAGCCGGCGAGCGAGGTCGCGGCCAGCGTCGCGCCCCCCGCGAGAACGCCTCGTCGATCGATTCCGTTGCGGTCACTCTGCGCACTGGGTTCGTCGGTCATCGAGACTCTGGCGTCTCATTAGAGTCCTCCACAATAAATATAGTGTTTAGTGATACGTGACCGATGAATACCGACGACGAGTGCCCACACCTGCCACACCAGGCCGCCGTCTGGCGATCCGCACCAGGTCGGCCGCGGCCGCTCTCCCCAGTTCCCCCTCGGAATAACGACAGTAACGCCGTTATCCCCAACTGGCTCGGCGCCCACAGGTCTTCCCCGTTCAAGATAACAGCATTAATTCTGTTATGGAGTGTAGAGGCCAACGCGACGGCCCCATCAGGCGGCGGGCAGACCAGGCCTCACGTCTCGGCGTCGGACTGGCAGGAACAGCCGCGGCCCTCAAGCAGTTCGCCGATCTGGTACTGGCTCGAACAGCCGCCACAGACGACGCGGACGTCGACGTAGACCTGGGGCTCTTCGATCTGGAAGTCGTCGCGCTGGGAGAGCTGATCGAGCTTGTTTCGCGTGATCGCGTCCGTGCGGTTTTGCATCTGCGTGATGAGGCGCAACGCCGACTCCTTGGGGGCGTTGTCCTCGTGGGAATACGTCGCGTCCCGACACTCGCGGAGGTACGTCCGGATCGACTGGTAGGAGACGAAGTCGGCCCGGAGCTGTTCCACGTCGACGCCCGCGCGCTCGAGCCGGCGCGTGACGCGCGTCCGCTCGGCCCCGGACACGTCGTCGTCGGTGAGCAGCCGATAGAAGTTCGCGACCTCTCCTTCCAGGCTCTGCAGGCCGACGGACCGCATCTGAGACTCCAGCAGCCGCTCGTTGAAGTAGGTCTCCAGTTCCCGCAGGCTCATCCCGTTGCGGTCGTCAGACGTCCACCGCGCCTCCAGCTCCGCCCCCAGCCCGTCGAATTCGTACGCCTCCAGGAGGCGGGCGACCTTGCACGTGGAGTCGTCAGCGCCGTCAGCGTCGTCGGTCATGTATCACAGTGACGGGGCGCTAGACGGGAATCGACCGTGAGTCCGAGCACGCCGGCTCACTCCAGGCTACCCTCGGACACGAACTGGAACCGCCGCCCGTCGGGATCCCGGAAGTTCGTGATCGTCCGGTCGGTCTGTTCGACGTAGTAGGGGTTCGAGACCTGGTCGACCTCCGCGTCCCGTAGTTGCTCGGTCGCACCCTCGATGTCGTCGACGGCGAACGCGATGTGGTTGATTCCAGGCGTCTCCTCGCCCTTGACGGTGTGGATCTCGAAGATCGGCCCCGCGGCCCCCTCGGGTTTCAGTTCGTACGACGTCCCGTGGTGGCCCGTCTCCCGATGCTCGACGAAGCCGAGTCGTTTCAGAAACGCCGCCATCTCCTCGGCGTCGCTGGCCTCTATCTCGACGTGGTCGATGCCCTGAACCATGCCCTCAGATGTGCGCACGGAGTAAAAAGTCCTTTCGCACGGACGAGTCGACCGGCCGTGGCCACCCGGAGTCGACCGCCATCAGGGGAGGGCCCGGGACGCCATCGACCGACTGCCGCGGCCCTGCCGGGAGTCGTGCGCCGGGCGCACCCACGGAGAACACCGGGAGGGGGATAGACGTATAATATTTTTGCTTGGTGTCTATTCCCATATACTAAAATATACTTTCGGCGACCTGCTGGCCGTAGAGCGGGGGTCGGCAGCAGCTGACGGGGTGGGGATCGGGTGATAGTGCCCTCGAAAGCCGTCTACGGCGTTCTGTCCGCGCATCAACCCGGTGTCGAGATCCCAGACGCCGACCAGACCCTGACAGGCGGCGAGCTCCCGGGTTCGAACTTCGGTCGGGAGAGAGGGACGTCCAGAGACGGTCTCGGCGACGAAATTCGGCAACTGCCGGCACGAGCGGGGCGCTCGTCACTGGAAACCGAGCAGGCGGGTCGAGCCGAGACGGGCCGTCGATACCAATGAATTCTATCATAATATATTATCTGTTATTTCTGGCCACGATGTCGATAGTTTGGTGGCGATTGCGACGACCTCCCACCGGTCTCGACGCCGGGATCCCGGCCGGGAACCGAACGGCCTACGGCCGGACCGGCCACTCCTCCGGGAGTATTATGCGACTCCGAGTGCCCCTGCTCCCGCGCTGACTCCGGTGGCTCGTCGTCCTGGGACTCGCGGCGTTCATCTTCTCCGTCTCGATCCTGACCGCTCCGCCGGAGACGGTCGTCGACGCGGGGAAACCCGACCCGCTGCCGCTGGACAAGTGGCGCCACTTCGTCGCGTACGCAGTCCTCGGATACGCACTCGCCTCCGCGACGCCCGACTGGACGGTCGACCGCCGGTCCCTTGTCCTGCTCGTCGTCGGCGTCGCCGTCGTCTACGGCGTTGGCATCGAGTTCGGCCAGTCTCTCGTCCCGGACCGGTACATCTCGCTCGGTGATGCCTACGCGAACGCCCTGGGTGGGGCACTCGTCGTGCCGTACTTCCTCGTTCGGCCGTACCTGACCGTCGTGCCGGTGGGGCGGTTCGTCCGTTCCGTCGCCAGCCGACGGGAGTGAGCGCACATCGTCTGGCGGGTGCCGTCTTGGAGACAGAGCGAGCGGTCCCGTCCGGCGAGTCGCTGGAGTCCATGCCCGCACTTCGGATTCACACGAAAAAGACGGCACTGTCGAACCCGAACTTGCTCGTACAAACGGCTCAGAGGTCCTACGGGCCGTATTCGGCACCACCCGCTGAAACCGACCATCACTCGCGGACGGTACGACCACCAGTTAGAAGAAGGGTCCCCGGTAGTCCGTCGCCAGGTCGCGGTCGAACTCGGTCAGTCGAATGACGTCGTCGGTCGAGAGGTCCTCGTACTGGTCGACGTACGCCGTGGCCGCATCCTCGCCCTCGAACGGAAGCGGGTTCTTCTTCATCGGCGCGTCGATGCGGTCGGCGTTCGTCTCGAGGACCCAGTGGGCCACGCTGGCGTCGACGACCTCCTTCGAGTCGTAGTCGCGGGCCCACGCACCGAGGAGCGCGTCCTGCGTTCGGCCCTCCTCGAAGTGTCCTGGATCGGCGTAGTACGAGGTCATGCACCCAGGGGAGCAGAAGTGGCTGCGGTGACCGTCCTCGAAGGACACCTCGGCGTTCCACTCGGGGAAGTTCGCAGCCTGCATCCCACAGACCGCACAGGAGGCGTCGTCGGGAATTTCGGCGAACTCTGTCGCAGCCGTCTCGTCAGTCTCCGGGAGTACTCGAGCGCGGTACGTCCGTGCGAGGGCGAGGGCGAATGCGTCGAGCCCCACCACGTCGTGTTTCGTCAGGTCGTCGTACTGGTCCGTGTACCCGACGGCGTCTGCCTCCGTCCGGAACGGGAGCGGGTTGGCGCCCATCGGCGCCTCGATGCGGTCGGCGTCCATCTCGAGGACGAAGTTCGCCGCCATCGCGTCCACGAGGTCCGTGCTTCCGTAGTCGCGGACCCAGGCGCCGGCGACCTCGTCCCAGGACCGCCCGTCGTGGAAGTGGTCCGGTGTGGCGTGGTAGGCAGTGAAGCACCCTGGCGTACAGAAGTGGACGCGCTCGCCGTCGTCCATTGACAACTGTGCGTTCCACTCGGGAAACTTCGCGGCCTCCATATTGCAGACCGCACAGCGGGCGTCCTCAGGAACGGCGATCGGCTCGGTCAGAGCCGCTTCCGGCGTGGACGTCGCCGTCTCTGACTGGTCCTCCGAAGGTGTGTCGGTGGTCGGTTCGCCGGCGTCGCCCTCCTGGCCAGCACACCCTGCGAGGCCGAGCGTGGACGCTCCCGCGAGCGCAGCGAGAACCGACCGGCGAGAATGCCGGTGATCGTGTCCGTCCCGTGTTCGCTGACGAGTCACACCTACCTCTACGGTCTATCGCTACATCCTCTCTCTGGTACGTCCCTCTAACGGTCCGTGATTATCGGGTGCAGAGAGAGTCGGACCCAACTGATGCGAAATACCGTCGCTAGTGGCCGGTCCCACACTGTATTCAGCTGCCTAGCCTGCCGAATCTCAGTGACTCTTCGGGCCCGTTGGGGGTCCAGTTATTGCAGCAAGAGAGATCGGAAGAACGTGAACGCGCTGATCGAACCTACCGCACCGTTTCTTGGCGAACCATCCCGTCCGTCCGCACATGGATGTCGTCGTGTACGGCCCGCTCCGAAGCGCGGTCGGCGGCAAACGTGCCGAAATCGATGTCGACGGTGACACGGTCGGGGACGTCCTCACCGCGTTCGTCGAGACCTATCCCAAAACCACGGATCAGCTCTACGCAGCCGATGGGACCCTGCGACCGAGCGTCCGGATCACGTGCGACGGCGAGCCGATCGAGCCGGACGAATCATGTCCAGAAGGTGGGGAACTGGCGCTGGTCCCGGCGATGCAGGGCGGGTGATCGACCCGATCGGCCGCGGTGGCGTTTAGACGTCGTACTGCTCCCGCACGAGGTGGGCCACGCCGCGGTCCTCCAGCCGGTCCATGGGGGCGAGCATCGTCAACTGGACGACGCCCGGGAGGCGACCGATTTCGACGCCACCGGTGAACGTACAGCGGGCGCGGACCTCGCCCTCGCTCATGTCGAGGAGGGACCCCGCCCGGTCGAACGCGTTGTCGGTGGCGTCGTTGATGGTCGCCCCCGTTCCGATGATCTGGAGCGGTCCCGCGTCCGCCGCGAGGTCGACGTCGTGTGCTGAAGCGAGGGCACGCCCCGTCTCGAGTTCGTCGTCGGTATATGGCTTTGCAATGTGGGGAAGGTCGTCTTCGTTCGGGAGCAGCAACGGCCCGTCGATGTCGAGGCCCTCGAGGACCTCCACGTCGATCTCCGCGCGACCGCTGACGTCCGTGGTGTGGAGTGACAGCTCGCCGTCGCCCTGGTTGGCGTGGAGGTCGCCGACGTAGACGCCGCCGCCGTCGACCTTGACCGGAGCGATCAGGATCGCACCGGGACGCACGGCGTTGACGTCCATGTGGCCGTCCGTCCGCTGGTCGAGTTCGGACTCGTCGGCCAGCCCCCAGTCGTGGCCGGCGCCGATCAGGAACTGACCGAAGTCGCCCGCATTGTGGGAGTCGGGCATCTCGATCGGGGGCGTCGTCCCGATGTTTCCGATGAATGGGCGGAGGTGGCCGAGCGTCCCCGGCATCTCGCCGGGTTCGTACAGCACGATCGGGTGCTGTCGGGAGTTCTCGGGAAGCGCCATCACCTCGTCGGCCCGCTCGGCGAGGTCGTGGGCCGCGTCGGCGTCCATCGTCAGCCCCACTGTCCGGTCGTCGTCGAAGACGACCGTGTACCCGTACTCGAAGCCGAACGAGGAGGCGTTCGCGCCACACTCGCCACACCGGATCGACTCCTCCCCCGTGCCCTCGACGACGCTCTCGGGCCAGGGAGTCCCACACTCGGGACACCGGTGGTCGACGAACGGATCGTCGCCGAACGCGCCCTCGCGCTCCATCATGCTCCCCGTCGCCGTCGCGACGCTCGTCACCTCGACGTCCCGGATCTTCAGCGCGATGGCGTCCCCGACCTCGGCGTTCTCGACGCCAATCGGTCGCGTAACCTCGTGGCCGCCGCGAAACTCCGGTGTGATCATCGGCCCCCAGCACGCGGGCGGCGTGTGGGTCGTGATCGTCCCACCGTCGGCCACCGTTCCGGCCCACTCTTGCTCTGGCCCGACCAGGCCCAGGGTGTACTGGTCGACCGATAGTTCCTGTTGGATCTCTCTTTGTGCCATGTCAATACATACCTAGGAGTGGACGGACCAAGAATGTGCTGACGGTAATGCGTCCCTTGGGGCGGGCCCCGTGTCCAAGGGGCGATCTGAATGGGTGTTTCCGCGTCGGGTGCACGGGCGCACTGCGTCGGACATCTCCGTACGGGAAGCCAGATCCCGGTCGTCCACGGTGGGTCCACTCATTGTCCCCTCCCCAGCAAGGACGAGCCTGGCGAGCGTTGGCACCCGTCACCATGACGTGATCCTGCTCTTATTGCGTGTCGTGACCGCCTCGACATCACTCACCACGCGTCCAAACTGACCCGGCGAACGCCCGAACGGACGGCGCCAGTCGGTTGATTTCTGGACCGGTCCGGCCATCGAATCGATGTCAGGGTGGATTCGTATCCCCGGAATTCGCGCTCAGGATACAGCAACGATGGACGTGACTGACGGATGTCCGGCGTCGATCCGGGTGTTCGATCGATCGGGCCGCCGAGACTATCGGCACGGGCTCTCCGTTCGCCAGTGGTCATCCTTTACTCCCGGGAGAGCGTACAGCAAGTATGGTCTCGGCTGATTCGCGCGAACGCGTCGCCATCATCGCGATGGGGCTGCTGTTGCTGCTCGCGCCGGCGATGATTCTCGTCATCACGCTGGAAATTCTGATTCTCCTCGGGGATCTCGAGCTCAGCGATATTTCCTTCGTCGAGTTCCTCGAACTCTACGTCATCGAGGTGATCGTATTCGCCGTCGTGGCCTACGCCATCTATCGGCTGACGTTGTGGGTGGTAGAAACGCGGCTTCCAACATCGATCGACGCGCTCCAGGCCGACGAGGCGGACGAATCGCGCGCGGAAATTTCCGAGCCCTCGGACGACCGCTGATCGGCCACGTCTGCGCCGCCTCTCGTCACGAGACGGGGACTGGACGAAACCCGACGAAATGTCGATCCGGAGCGTCGTCACCGGACCGTGGTCGGGTCGGATGGTATCGATGTCCTCCGCCCGGTGCTAATCCTCCTCTTCCTCGTCTGCGTCCTCCGCTGCAACCTCGGCTTCGGCCTGTGTCGCATCCGGTGTGCCGCCGGGTTCCTGGCCTGCCTCGCGCTCCTGAATCGTCAGGATGTGCCCGTACGGATAGAAGTCTCGGCCCGACTCGCGGGTGACCCAGAGACCCGAATCGTAGTAGTCGATGCGGTCGGTGCTGATCGGCGATTCGACGCCCAGTTCGTCTGCGACGTCGGCCCTGAGATGGACCGTGTAGGAATGTCGTTCTGTCTGGTTCGCCATGGATTGTGTGTTCGGTGACGGGCCGTAGTTGTGTGCGGAACGGTCCGACCCGGTCAGGTCGGCTCGAAGCGCTCCGACGGCGGGGAACCTCGGGGACGAGTGGGCCTGTCACCCGGTGAATAGGGCGCGAGGCCCAGCGCCGAGCCCCCGTGCAATACAGACGAACGTTCGACTGCAAGGGGCAAAACGGTTACTAGGAGCACTACCAGCGCAACAGTCTCAGGACGAGTCCCGACCGACTAGGTCGACGTTCGGGCGTTGTGGGGACGACGCAATCTGGACGTCTGTTCCGCCACGGGCAGTCCAGCCGTCGCGACGCAACCCAGGCGGCTGCGCTGGATAGGATCAGCCGCGTCTTTCCCACACTCACTGTTCGATGGCGTGGGGGTCCAGCGCGTCCCGAATTTTCCCGGCCTTTCGAGTGGCGGATTCCGACGCTGGCTCCGTCCGATAGGCGAGTCTCGTGGTCTCGCCACCACTGCCGGCCCGACCCGGGCCGAGGATTGCGACCAGCATCCCGTTCGTCGTGCGGTATTTCACTCCCTCGTCCGTCTTCGACGTCGAGAGCCCTTTTACGGCGTCGTCGACGTATCGACCTGCCTCGTCGGCGTCGACGTCCAGTGCGATCGATTCGAACTCCGGCCGGTCGAGTGCGTCCTCGCGTGGGGGCATAGCACGTCTACGACTACGCTCTGCACCAGTGAAAAGATGGTCCGTGATATCCATGCGGGGACGGCCGTAGCAGGGATCGCCTCGATCACGATAGCGCCGACGTCGATCTCGCCGCAGTTCTCGATGGTCGGGATCTACAGGCGTGAGTTATGCAGATTGGGGACGAACCTGTTCGCATGGGAGAACTAGAAACCGAGGAGGAGAAAACGCGGACCGAAGTCGCCGCGTCTCTCCACCAGCTGGCCGAACAGCGCGAAGAGAGCGGCCCTGTGACGCTGGAGATGGGGAATCGCGAGTGAGGGTCGGTCCCGTCGATCCAATCCCGTTCACACTCGAAGGTGAATCAGACTGGAGCGAGGGCGACACCCAGGCCAAACAGAGCATCGAATTCGAGCTGGGATGGTGGCAGGAGGCCCAGACAGCCGAAGAGGGGTCGTCGAACATAGCCCAGACGCAGAGCTAACCGGTATCGAACCGAATTCCCACGTGGGTCAACGGCACCAAACACACGCGCAATCGATCACGAGAGCCACCACCAAGATGGACGACCCCATACTCGTTCCAACCGACGGACGTCCAGGGTCCGAACCAGCAGCTGGTGACGGCGTGAATCTCGCTATGGTCGTCGACGCGCATCTGCACGTCCTGCGTGACGACGAACGGGTCGTTACTCGTCCGATTCGAATTCGCGGGACTGTCCCTCGATGACGGTAGCGACGTCGTCCAACATCTCCCCCGCCGTCGCGACCACGTCGTCGAGGGTCGCGATACCGGTCAGGTTCCCGTCGTCGTCGACGACCGGAATCCGCCGGACCCGACCCTCCGCCATCGTCGCGGGGAGGTCGACCGCCGTGGCGTCTTCGTGAATCGTCACCGGATCCGACGTCATGACGTCTTCTGCAGTCAGGTCGGACAGGTCGTCGTGTTGCGCAACGGCGAGGGCGATGTCGCGGTCGGTGACGATACCGACCGGCGTGTCGTCTTCGGCGATCACGAGGTCGCCGAGTTCCGCGTCGAGCATCGTTTGGGCGAGGTCGGTGACTGACGTGTCCGGGCGGGCGGTTGTGACGTCGACGGCGAGGGTCTTGACGGGCATGGTCAACGAGAAGTTATTCTTCCAGTTACAAATAGCCGGGCTGCGTCTACCAGTGGGTGGGAAATGGAGGTTCCTTCAACCCGCTTGAGAACGGATGGCGACAGGCAAAACTATCCGAGGCAGCAGTCGTCGTCCAGTCCGTCGGCGACGTACCCAAAAAGGGACCTCACGACGCGGAGTCGAGATACGCCATCGCCTCTTCGTCGGAGACTTGATCGAAGCGGTCGTAGAACTGACCGACCCCCCTGAAGCCGCTCGGCGTCTCGAGACAGACCACCTCGTCAGCCAGCTCCCGTAACTCGTGAACGGTCTCCGGCGGTCCGACGGGAACAGCCAGCACAATGCGCTCTGCGCCGGTCGTTCGGAGCATCTGGAGGCACGCTCTGACGGTCGAGCCCGTGGCCACGCCGTCGTCGACGACGGCAACGGTTTGTCCCGTCAGGTCGGGCTCGGGCTCGTCGCCTCGGTAGCGATCGGCCTTCTGACGCGCGTTCTCGGCTTCCCGCTCGCGCTCGCGTTCGAAGTACTCCTCGTCGGCGCCGGTCCCGCGAAAGGCGTCTTCGTTGCGCCAGACGCTGCCGTCACTGGCGACTGCACCGATGGCGAACTCCGGATTGCCCGGAGCGCCGATTTTCGACGCGACGACGATGTCGAGCGGAACGTCGAGTTCGTCTGCGACGGCCCGTCCGAGTGGGAGGCCACCGCGAGGGATCGCGAGGACGATGTCCACGTCGATCTCTCGCTCGCGGAGCGCCTCGCCCAGTCGCGTTCCTGCCTCGGTACGGTCTGTGAATCGGGGAGCATCGGGCATCGCTATCTACCACTCTGCGGCCACGGCTGCCTGTAGCATTGGACGGTTCTCACTACGGTAGAATGTCCGTGTGAATTATGCACACGGCCCGGTCAGGCCACGATGGTCGAGGTCGGATAGATCAGACCGACCCGGGCGCCGGGGAGTGCATCGCCGTCTGTGGGCCGCCTACCACGGAGGGCACCGGTCGGCGACGCCGGTCTCGGGTCCCTAGTCCCGACCGGCCTCAGCCACGTCGAGCAGTTCCGTGTACCGGTTGCGGATCGTCACGGTACTGACGTCGGAGGCCTCGCTGACGGCGTCCTGCGTGGGCGCCTCGCCGGTGAGTTGGCCCGCGGCGTAGATCGCCGCGGCGGCCAGCCCGACCGGGCTCTTTCCGTTGAACGCGCCGGTCCCCTTGGCCTCGCGGAGGAGCTCTCGGGCGTGATAGCGGGTCTCGTCACCGACGTCGACGTCGTCTGCGAGCCGGTCGACGAACTGCAGCGAGTCCGCGGGCTCGACCGCGAGTTCGAGGTCCCGGTTGACGTACTGGTAAGTGCGCTCGAACTCCGTCCGGCCGACGCGACTCACGGCGGCGACCTCGCCGAGGCTGCGCGGCCGGTTCATCTGCCCCGCGGCCGCGTAGAGCGCCGCGGTCGCGACGCCCTCGATGGAGCGGCCGGGCAGGAGATCCTCCTCCAGGGCACGTCGGTAGATGACGCTGGCCGTCTCGCGGACGTCCGTCGCGAGGCCCAGCGCCGAGCCCATGCGCTCGATCTCGGCGAGCGCCTGTTTGAGGGTGCGTTCCTGGTGGTATCGGGTGCGAAATCGTTCGTCCCACGTGCGCAGACGCGTCATCTTCTGGCGCTGCGCGCTGGAGAGCGTCCGCCCGTAGGCGTCCTTGTCCTGCCAGCCGATGGTGGTGGACAGCCCTTGTCGTGCATCAGCTTCGTCGTCGGGGCACCGACCCGCGATTTCTCGTCGCGCTCCGCTGCGTCGAACGCCCGCCACTCCGGACCGCGGTCGATCTCGTCCTCGTCGACGACCGGTCCACAGTCGGCACAGACCGTCTCGGCGCGCTCGGCGCCCGTCTCGAGGCGACTGCCACACGGTCGTCGCGGACGCCAGCAAACGGTGCGTTTCTCACCGGACTGGAATCGGGTCGCACCTTAACTGCGTCGTGGTGGAACGTGTGACTATGAAAGTCCTCGTGGCCACCGACGGTTCCGACGAAGCTGACGACGCACTCGCCTATGCGGTCGAACTCACCGAGGCAGTGGGCGGGTCGATCACCGTCGTCCACGCCGTCGACCCCGCCACGTACGAGACGGGCGGAAGCGAGCCCATCTCGGACCTCTCGGACGCCGACCGCCACCTCATCATGGAAAGTATCGAGGACGCCGAGGACCGGGGTCTGGACCTCCTCGAGGAAGCCGCCGCGTTCGCAACGGAACTCGGCCAGGAGGTCGAAACGGAGCTGCTCTACGGGGATCCGGTCTCGGAAACGACGGAATACGCCGAGGAGAAGGGGTTCGACGCCATCTTCGTCGGACACCGCGGCCGCTCGGAACGCACGGGGCTCCTGCTCGGCAGCGTCGCGAAGGATCTCGTCGAACGGGCATCCATTCCGGTCACCGTCGTGCGGTGAGCAGCGGGAACCGTCGTCCCAGGCAAAACCGGGGGCACTATTTTACGCGTCGTCTGCATCTCGGCCAGTAATGGCCGGCGGGACCGAGACCCAACTCGAACGGACGCTCGGGTTCACGGAGGCGTTGACCATCGGCGTCGGAACCATGGTCGGCGCGGGCATCTTCGTCCTCCCCGGCCCAGTCGCGGCCCTGGCCGGCCCCGCGGCAGCCGTCGCATTTCTCGCCGCGGGCGGCATCGCCGTGCTCACCGCGCTCTCGGCGAGCGAACTCGCCACGGCGATGCCCGCCGCTGGCGGTCCGTATCACTTCATCAACCGCGGACTGGGTCCCGTCTTCGGGAGCATCGCTGGCCTGGGAAACTGGCTCGGGCTGGCCTTCGCGACGGCGTTCTACGCCGTCGGCTTCGGCAACTACGTCGCGCCACTGGTGCTGGAGGTCGTCCCCTCCTTCGGCATCGGCCCGCTCCCACTCTCCGCGGCCCAGCTCGGTGGCCTCGCCGCCGCGACCCTCTTCATCGCCGTCAACTACCTCAGTACCAAAGGGACCGGCGACCTCCAGAACGTCATCGTCGTCGTGTTGCTGGGTATCCTCGGCCTGTTCGTCCTCTTCGGCGTGACACAGACCGACCTCTCGACGCTGCGTCCCCTGTTTCCCGAGGGGCCCGGCGCGGTACTCCCCGCCACCGCACTGGTGTTCGTCTCCTACCTCGGATTCGCCCAGGTGGCGACGGTCGCGGGGGAGATCAAACGGCCTGGAACGAACCTCCCCAGGGCGATGGTCGGCAGCGTCCTCCTGGTCACGGCCATCTACGCGGTGTCGATGGTCGTCCTGCTCGGTGTCGTCGACCGGGCCGCCATCGCCGGCTCCGGAACGGCCATCGCCGACGGTGCGGCCGTCATCTTCGAGGCGTTCGGTATCGGCGTCGTCGGCGTCGGGCTGCTCACCGTCGGCGGGCTGCTGGCGACCGCCTCGTCTGCGAACGCGTCCGTGTTGTCGGCCTCGCGGATCAACTACGCCATGGGTCGTGACGGCCTGATGGACGCGCGACTCTCTGCCATCCACGAGCGGTTCGACACCCCCCACCGCTCCATCCTCCTGACCGGTGGCCTCATCGTCGTCTTCATCCTCGTGGGAGAGGTCAACAGCCTCGCTCGCGCGGGAAGCGTCCTGCACCTGCTGGTCTACGGTCTATTGAACGTCTCGCTCATCGTCTTCCGAGAGACCGGCGCCGGTGGCTACGAACCGGACTTCGAGGTCCCGCTCTACCCGGTGGTGCCAGCGCTGGGTGCGATACTCTCGTTCGCTCTCATCGGCTTCATGGAGCCACCGGAGGTGTTGCTGGCCGCCGGCCTCGTCGTCGGCGGCGTCGCCTGGTACCTCCTGTACGTCCGGCGGCGCGTCGTGGACACCAGCGCGCTGGCGCTATACCGCGGTGCGGTCCCGCTCGACGTCGAAGTCGAGGTGGAGTTCGACTTCGACGCCCCGGCCACGCGCACCGAGGAGGTGGCCAGCGATGGCTGAGGACTGGCCACCCTGCGTCGGGTCATACGAGGAGAAAAGCCATCACCGGTATCGGACTGACCGACCGCATCCACTCGTCACAACTCATCACTCATGCTAGACGATCCGACGCTGCTGATACCCATCGACGCATCGGCTCCAGAAGAGCCACCACGGGCGCTCGTCGACCTGCTGGAACCCCTCCAGATCGTCGTCCTCGGGTACTATCCGGTCCCCGACCAGGCAGCGCCCCAACAGGTGCAGGAGGCCCACGAGGCGGACGCAAAGGCAGCGATGAAGCCGATCGTCCACCGGTTCGCAGAGCAGGGCGCGGACGTCGAGTCGGTGCTGGTGTTCACCCGGGACCACGTCGCCTCGATCGACCGGGTGGCCAACGAGCACGACTGCGACGCGGTGCTCGTCCCGGGGTCCGTCGGAGATTTACGTAGCGTCCTCGTTTCACTGAAGGACGAACAGAACATGTTCAGGGTTCTCGAGGTCGTCGGACTCCTGCTGAACGAGACCGACCCCGACGTGACGCTCTTTCACTCCGAGAGCATCGAGAAGGGAAGCGCGATGTCCGAGTTGCTGCTCCGGGGTGCGACCGACTGGCTGACCGAGCGGGGGCTCAGTCGTGAGCGCATCACCTGGCGCGAGCCGACAGCCGAGACGCAGCGGAGTGACCTGCTCGAAGAGGCCGACCAACACGACCTGGTCATCATGGGTGAATACGAACCGTCGATACGGGAGCGGGTCCTCGGTGACCTGCCCGACCAAATCCACAGCCAGACCGGGCGGGCCGTCCTCCTGGTCCGCAAGGAGCGCTGAGTTCGATGGCACAGACCAACAGACCGTCGGTGCTCGTCCCGGTCGACCTGTCGTCGGAGGAGCAACCCGACCCGGAGCTTCTGGACCTCCTCGAACCGGCGTCCGTCGTCCTCGGCGGCTGGTACCCCGTCCCGGATCAGACCCCGCCAGAACAGATGCGGGAAGCCCACGAGGCGGAGGCTGTCGAGCGCATCGAGGCCCTCGCGGCGGAATTCCGGGAGGCCGAGACGCCGGTCGAGACTGTCGTCGTGTTCACTCGCGACCGGGCGACGACAGTCGATCGGCTCGCTGACGACTACGACTGTGGAGTCGTCCTGGTGCCCGGAGCCGTCCAGCGGGTAGAGCGCGTCCTCGTGCCGATCCGGGCCGAGGTCAACCTCGTTGCGATTCTCTCCGTCGTCGGCGTTCTGCTGCGGGACAGCGAGGCGACCGTCACCCTCCTGCACGCCGCAGAGACGGACGCGGACTCGGCGGCAGGGGAAGTCATGCTCCGGGGGGCGGCCGACGAACTACTCGACGCTGGCGTCGATGCCGACCGCATCGAGACGGTGAACCGCGAATCCGACGCGCCTGTCGACGACATCGTCGACGCCGCGGCGAACCACGACGTGCTGGTCATCGGCGAGTCCGAGCCGTCCCTCATCGAGAAGGTCATCGGCGACATCCCGGCGACGATCATCGACCGGACCGAGCGGCCGGTGTTGGTGGTCCGGAAGCCGTCGGCTGACGACGATTCGACCGAAGGTGAGGACGACGCTGCGGAGTCGGGCGAAGCAGGGTCGTAATCAGCCCCACGCGGCGTCCGTCGGGACCCACCGTCACCGACGGGCTGGACCATCCTGCGCGGTCGAGTCGTCGTCTTCCAGCTATTCGAACGCGGCGTCTCTTACCGAAAACGCGACGTCGCTGGCCCGGTCGAACTCGTCTGGAGTCGCCACGTCCGGGACTGTCGCGTCGCGGTCCTCACCGGCGTTCGCGAGCCGCTCGACGAACGTCGCCTGGTGTGGAATACCCGGTCTCTCTGCCGGTCGACGACAACGAGAACGCTGGACACGACGTCTGGAACGACACGACCGACAGGAGTGTCCCCGTCGCAGCAGTGCGGCAAGATAGCACGGACAGTCGACTACTGCGAGAATCGCGAGACTACTGGTACATCCCCGATACCGACGGTTGTCGATCCTGTGACTCCTGATACTGCTGGAGGTGTTCGGCGATACGGCGTTTCTGTTGCTGGATCTCCGCGGCCTGTTCCTGGAGCTGGTGCGTGTCGATTTCGAAGTCCACGAGCGGTTCGAGGGCCTCTTCGATGACCGCGCGAGCAGCCGCTGGGTCGGGAATGTAGGGATTCGAGCGGACCACGAGCACCGCCGCCGGAACGTCGTCGTGGTAACAGTCGGCCAACAGCGCACCCGTGACGCCACCGACGGCACCGGGGCCCTCGGCCAGGGGAATTCCTGCGTCGGTGAGCGCGGTCTCGAGGTCGTCGGTCGTGGCGACGCCGACGATATCACCGACCTCGTCTTCGGACTCGGCGGGTGCGCCCGCGAGGAAGATCGCCCGCTCGAATTCCGCGGCCAGGTCGTCGAGGACACACTCGCTCAACGCTCCGATGGCCGTCGGGGGAATGGGAATGTCGCTCTGCAGGGCCATTACCGCGGGGTCGTCCCCCGCGTAGACGCGCACGGCGTCGCGAACTCGACCGTCGTCGAACGCCGCGACGGGCGGGAAGTCGTCCGAGTGGATCGACCCGTGTTGGTCCAGTTCGAGTTGTGTCGTGAGTTGATCGACGGCAATCGACGCGACCATCCCCAGTCCGGGAAGTCCTTCGATGAGCGTCGGCGAGTCCGCCTCGAGCGCTGCCGTCTTCTCGAACCTGGCCGCTGAGTCCTGCGTCATCATTCGACACCTGGTCGGTCGACGGGTGTCCCGCACTAAGACGCCACTCTCGTTTCCACCAGGCGAGAACGACCGATCGATCGGGCCCGAGACCGCACCCAGCCGCCAGAAAATGGGTCCGAGTGGGTCAGGCTCGGACCTGCGTTCCCGTCGTCCCCTCTAGCGCCGCAAGCAGGTGGTCCGGTGAGGTGACGACGGCCCGCTCGCCACCCTGGTCGACGAAGCGGCAGCAGGCCTCCATCTTCGGCTGCATGCTTCCCTCGCCGAACTCCCCTGCCGCCAGGTGCCTGCGTCCCTCGTCGGGCGTGACGGTTCGTAACGGCCGCTGGTCGGCGTCCCCGTAGTTCACGTACGCGAACTCGACGTCGGTCAGAACGAGGAGCGTCTCGGCGCCGAGGTCCGACGCGAGCAGGGCTGCGGTCTCGTCTTTGTCCACCACCGCCTCCACGCCACGGAGCGCGTCGTCGCGAACGACGGGGATCCCGCCACCACCGGCGGCGATCACGAGATTGCCCTGCTCGACCAGGTTCGCGATCTCCGCCGCCTCGACGAGTTCGACCGGGTCGGGGGACGGAACGACGCGACGGTACGGGCGGTCGCCGGTCGAGACGCGGCGCGTCTCGAAGGATTTCTCGGCCGCCTGCGCTTCAGTGTAGAAGGGGCCGACTGGCTTCGTCGGGGACTGGAACGCGGGGTCGTCGCCGTCGACGACCACCTGCGTCACCATCGTGAAGAAGTCCGGTGGCTTGGCGAGTTCGTTGTCGAGTGCCTGCTGGAGGAGATACCCGATCTGGGCCTGCGTCTCGGCGACCAGGACGTCGAGCGGCGCCGACGGGGTCTCCGGAGCGCGCTCTTGCTGCAGGAGCAGATTGCCGACCTGCGGGCCGTTTCCGTGCGTGAGCACGACGTCGTAGCCCGCCCGGATCGCGGCCGAAAGCTGTCGGGCCGTCCGCTCGACGACCGCCAGTTGCTCGTCGAACGTCCACGGCCCGTGCTCGCCGAGCAGCGTGTTGCCGCCCAGTGCCACGACGAGCGGGGTCGATCCCGCCTCGTGGGAGGTACCGTCCATACTATTCCCACGGCCGACGGATAGGTAGTACCATGAGCCGGACGCGGATCGTCATCATGGGGGCTGCCGGTCGTGACTTCCACGATTTCAACACCGTCTTCAGGGGCGACGACAGCGTCGCGGTCGTCGCGTTCACGCACACCGCGGCGCAGAACATCGGCGAACTCGAGGTCCTCCCCAATCGGCAGTATCCACCGGAACTGGCTGGTGAGGGGTATCCCGACGGCATCCCGATCCACCCCGAATCTGACCTCGAGGCCATCGTCGACGAGGAAGACGTCGACACGGTCGTCTTCTCGTATTCGGACGTGTCGCACGAGCACGTGATGCACCAGGCGTCGCGCGCCCTCGCTGCCGGCGCCGACTTCCGGCTGATCGGCCCCGACCGGATGATGCTCGACGCGGCCGTTCCCGTCGTGGCCGTCGACGCCGTGCGGACCGGCTGCGGAAAGTCACAGACGGCGCGAAAGTTCGCCGACCTCCTCCACGAACGCGGCACGGACGTCGCCGTCGTCAGGGAGCCGATGCCCTACGGCGACCTCGTCGCCCAGCGCGTCCAGCGGTTCGCGTCCATGGCCGACCTCGACGAGGCGAATGTCACGATCGAGGAGCGCGAAGAGTACGAGAGTCACGTCGAGCGCGGTCACGTCGTCTACGCGGGCGTCGACTACGAGGCCGTGCTCGACCGCGCACAGGCCGAAGCCGAGATCCTCGTCTGGGACGGCGGCAACAACGAACTGCCCTTCGTCGTCCCCGACGTCCACGTCGTCGTGGCCGATCCGCATCGCCCGGGGTCTGAACTGCGGTATCACCCGGGCGAGACCAACCTTCGACTCGCCGATTACGTCCTCGTCAACAAGGAGAACACAGCCGACGTCGCCGGGATCCGCGAGGTGGAACGGAACGTCCGGCAGACGAATCCGGACGCGGAGATCATCCACGCCGAGTCGACGATCACGAGCGACGCCGCGGCCATCGCCGGCAAGCGCGTGCTCGTCGTCGAAGACGGGCCGACGCTCACTCACGGCGACGCCCCCTACGGTGCCGGACTGATCGCCGCCCAGAAGTACGGGGCCGCCGCGGTCGTCGACCCCGAGCCGGCAGCAGCGGGGTCGCTCGAGCGGGTCTTCGAGTCCTACCCCCATCTCGACACGGTGCTCCCGGCGATGGGGTACAGCGACGAGCAGGTGCGCGACCTCGAGGCGACGATTCGGAACGCGGCCCCGGACGTCGTCGTCTCCGGGACGCCCCACGACCTCGCGCGGGTGATCGACGTCGACGTTCCGATCGTCCGGGTTCGCTACGAACTCGCGGAGAAGAACCTGACTCTGGAGGCGATCCTCGACCGACACGCCGACGCTCTCGATCTCTGAGGGCCGCTGTCACGACCCGACCGGGTGGCGGTCCCGACGGGACCCTGTCCGCGAGCCCAGCCGGGACGTCCCGAGGGTCTCCGGATGCGTGGTGCCACACCGACGGAGAGCGAATCGGCGTCTCCCGTCTTCGGTCGCGGTGTCGAGCCCTGCGCCGCGAATGATTCAAGTAGCCAAACCGCATCAATCCGGATAACAGACGACTAATGTCGGATACGGGTGAGACAGAGCCGCCAGGCGACCGCCGGAGCGGTCACTGGTACCGCAAACTCGTCGAGGAATCCACCGACGTCACAGCCGTCGTCGGCGTCGACGGGACGGTGACGTACGTGAGTCCTGCTGTGGAGCGCCTGCTGGGCTACGACCCCGCCGACCTGACCGGGGACAGTGGGTGCGAATACGTCCACTCCGACGACTGCGAGGCGCTTTCCGAGACGATCGAGGCACTTCGAGCCGCCCCGACGGACCCCCAAACCGTCGAATTTCGGTGCCAGCGGGCCGACGGGACGTGGTGCTGGATCGAGGCCACCATGCGCGACCGGCTCGGCGACGACGTCGACGGCATCGTCGTGAACGCCCGTGACGTTACCGAACGCAAGGAACGGGAACAGGAACTGCGGACCACGAGAGAGCGCATGAAGCTGGGCCTCGAGGGTGCGAACCTCGGGATCTGGGACTGGGACATGGAGACCGACGAACTGGCGCGTGACGAGTTGCTCACCGAGATGCTGGGCTACACGCAGTCCGGGATGGGAGACCGGCTCGAGGACTGGGAGGAGGTCGTCCATCCAGCGGGGAAGGCGCGACACGACGAGGCACTGGCCGAACACGTCGAGAACGGGACCCCGTATTACCAGTGTGAGTATCGCCTGGAGACGAAGTCGGGCGACTGGAAGTGGGTGCGAACCATCGGGAAGGTCGTCGAGCGAGACCAGACCGGCGAGCCGATCCGAGCAGTGGGCATCCACCAGGACATCGACGACCGAAAGCGGGCCGAACTGGCGCTCGAAGCCGAGCGAGACATGTTCAAGGAAGGCCCTGCGGTCGTGTTCAAGTGGGAGGACGTCGAGGGCTGGCCGGTCACGTACGTCTCGGAAAACGTCGAGAGCGTGTTCGGGTACTCGCCCGACGAACTCGTCTCGAACGAGATCGACTACGCCGACCTCGTTCACGACGATGACCTCGAGCGGGTCGAACAAGGGAAAGCCGCGGACGACGACACGGGAAGCGACCTGTTCAGTCCGGACCCGTACCGGGTCCACACCGCAGATGGTGACATCCGGTGGGTCATGGAGTACACGAAGGACCTGCAGGAGGACGGCGAGAACAACCACCTGCTCGGGTACATCGTCGACATCACGGAACGGAAACGGCGCGAACTCGAACTGCAACAGTTCAAAGCGGCCGTCGATCAGAGCGCTCACGCGATCTACATGACCGATACCGACGGCACCATCGAGTACGTCAACCCCGCCTTCGAGACTATCACGGGATACACCGAGGCGGCGGCCGTCGGCGCGACGCCGCGACTTCTCCAGTCGGGGGAGTACAGCGAGGCCTTCTACGAGGACTTCTGGGAGACGATCCTCGACGGAGACCGCTGGGAGGCGGAGATACTCGACGAACGGGCCGACGGCGAGGAAATGTTCCTCAACCAGACGGTCGCGCCGATCACCGACGACGACGGTGAAATCCGGAAGTTCGTCGCCGTGGCCCGTGACGTCACCGAGCGCAAGCAATACGAGGAGGCCCTCGAGGACGCCCGGGAGGAGCTCAGGCAGGTCATCGACCTGATCCCCGACCTGGTCTTCGCGACGGACCGCGAGGGGGCGTACCTGCTCGCCAACGAGACGACCGCCGAGGCCCTCGGTACGACGCCCGGCGAACTGGAGGGGGCCTCAGCGAGTGAAATCGACGCACCACAGGAGCTGTTCGACGGTTTCCGCGAAGACGACCTCGCAGTCATCGACTCTGGCGAAACGCGGGTCATCGCCGAGGAGAACGTGACGACGGCCGACGGGGACGAGCGGATCGTCCAGACGACGAAGATACCGTTCGAGACCGCGAAGACGGGCGAAGACGCCGTGCTGAGTTACGCCCGGGACGTGACTGAACTCAAAGAGCGAGAGCGCGAACTCAGGGCCCGCGAAGAGAAGTACCGCAACCTGTTCGAGGATACCCGGGACGCGCTCATGTTGCTCGATCGAGACGGGTTCTTCGACTGCAACGAGCGGGCCCTCGATCTGTTCGAAATCGAGTCGGTCGACGCGTTCGTCGAGTACACGCCGTGGGAGCTCTCGCCACCGACGCAGCCCGACGGCAGAGACTCGAAAAGGGCGGCACTGGACCACGTCGAAACGGCCTTCGAGGACGGGGCGGCGTTCTTCGAGTGGACACACCAGCGCCCCGACGGGACCGACTTCCCCGCCGAAGTGAAGCTCAGTCGGTTCGAGCACCGTGGAGAACCGGCGTTACACGCGCTGGTGCGGGACATCACCGAACGCAAGGAGTACGAACGCCGGATAGAGGAACAACGCGACAACCTCGACGTCCTCAATCAGGTGCTGCGCCACGACATCCGCAACGACATCCAGTTGATCACGGCCTACGCCGAGATGCTCGCGCGGGAATCTGACGACGCGGAGTTACAGGCGTACATCGAGACGGTCCTCGAGAACGCGAATCACGCGGTCGAACTCACGACGTCGGCACGGGAGATGGCGAACGTCATGCTTTCGGCGGAAGAAGGGTTAGAGCAGGTCGACCTCCGAACGGTGCTGGAAACCGAAATCGAGGAGGTGCAAGCTGCCCATCCGGAGGCCGGCGTCACCTGGGAAACCCCGATCCCACCGGTGTCGGTGCAGGCCAACGACATGCTGGGTTCCGTCTTTCGTAACCTCCTCAAAAACGCCATCCAGCACACCGACGCGGCGGTGCCGGCGGTCGTCGTCTCGGCGGCAGACCGTGCGGACGTCGCCGTCGTCCGAGTCGCGGACAACGGTCCCGGTGTCCCCGACGACCAGAAAGACACCATCTTCGGCCAGGGCGAGAAGGGACTCGACAGTCAGGGCACCGGGATCGGCCTGTACCTGGTGAAAACGCTCGTCGAGAGCTACGGCGGCGATATCTGGGTCGAGGACAGAACGGGAGGCGATCGGCCGGACGGCCGGCCGCAGGCCAGCGAACGGGCGGAGCGGAGCTCTCCAGGCGACCGGTCCGAGACCGGTGATAGAACGGAGCGAGGCGGCACAGACAGTCAGGCGACCCCCGGCGACGACGCCGAGGGGGCTGTCTTCGTCGTGGAACTACCGAAGGCAGAGCCAGCGTGACGGACGGCCACCCGACGGCTGGAGCGGTCGTCTCTCCGCGGATCGTGGCCCAGTCCGACCGGCAGTATCGATGGGTGCGCCCATCGGTCGAATCGACGGCGACAGTACACGAGTGGTGATCGGACGACCAATACCGTTCGAGCGTTCCACGACGCTCCTCGTCGTGATCTGAGCGATACAGCAGGGTGAACTCGTCGACCGAGTCGCGGCCGGACAATCCGCCCGCCCGGAACAGTAGCACGCCAGAGTGGACGCCCGTCCTGGCGTGTCCAGACCGCGTGGAGATCAGGCAGGTGGCCGCGGCCAGTCGGAGCTACTCGCCGGAGCGGTCGTCTCAGTCGACGACGCGGATCGAACTCCCGAGGTACTTCGTCAGCGCCTCGTCGACCGTCTCTGCCCTGAACTCGTCGAGGTGGGCGCCGACCGCGTCCCGGAGCGCGTCGAGATACGCCCGGTCGGTCTGGAGTTCGCTGAACGAAATCGACACGATTGGCACGCCGAGCGCGTCCTCGGCGACCTCCCGGAAGTACGCCTCGTCCCCGACGTTGCCCCGCCAGAGATTGTCGCGGAAATACAGCCAGCCGGCCGCTCCTGGCGGATCCGCTGTCCGGAAGAGCGTCGTCTCGAACTCCGCGGGCTCGACAGACACCGCCGGCGGCGAGGGGTCGATCCGGAAGTGCACCCTGAACACGTAGCGAGCGGTCCCCTCGGACGCGTCGGTGGCGTCCATACTGGCCGTTCGACCGTGTGCCCAATAGGTGGTTCGCTCGACCCGTCGACCGCCGAGACGAATGGAGTGCACGGCAACGGGATACGGACAGCGAGGGACAATCCCGTCTATCAGCCCTCCTGGGGCAGCAGTGATGGCGACACGCTATCGCGAGCACTCCAGCCCTCGATTTCGAGTGAGCAGACGGCGTCGAGATGGTCCCCGCCCCCTTTCCGGGACTGCTGGTCGGGGTTCTCGAGAACCCGGTCGTCTATCCGGGCAATTCGCTCTGTCACTTCGCCGAACTCGACGCGTCGACCGTGGCGCTCATCGAGGCCACGGAGCATCGAGCGGACAGCCGCCTGTGAGTGGCGGGGACGCCGAGCCCGTCGTCTCCGACGACGGCAGCGGATTCGATTCAGGAAGCGGAGACGGTCACGAGTAGTGCTGTGAAACGTCGCGCAGGGCGGCGCGGACCTCGGCCGGGTCGTCGATGTACTCGAACTCCAGGAACCCGAGACTCCGATCCGTCCCGCCGGTGAGCATCCTGACCGTCCCGTACCCCAGCAGGTACTCGATTCGGCTCTGTGTGAATTCGTGTCCGCGGAGTTGCTTGACGGGAATTTCTCGTTCGTACCGGCGATAGAGCAGCGTGTACTCGCGCTTCAGACTGGTGGGCGTAATCGTATACGTCGTGCGCTTGATCAGCCAGATCTTGAGCACCAGCCGACCGAGCACGAGGAGCGCCAGGAGCACGACGACGTTCAACACGACGTTGGCGATGTCGCCCCCACCGACCAGAGACGGGTCGGCGACGACGACGAGACTCACGAGGACGGCGAGACCGACAGTCAGCGCCACCAGGACCATTACCGGCCGGGTCGTCGGTGCGGTTCGAAGGATCGGCTCGCCCGTGGCGGGCGGAGAGTCGGTCTCTGTCCGACCCTGTCCCCTGGCACTAGTGTTCGTTGGCGGTTCCTCTGTCTCTGCCTGTCCGTCAGATTGCGTCTGGCGTGTCATGGCTATACGAGTGCACCACCGAAGATCTGGAACGCGAGGATCGAGCCGACGACGTAGAGGGCGGGGGAGACGACGACGAATCCCACGGCCATCAGACTCTCGTACCGTGACGCGCCGTGCGTGATTCGCGCGCCCAGGTACAGCAGATAGAGGTAGTAGAGCGCGGCGACGACGAGGAGCGTGACGACCGCCATTCCGATTGCCGTCAACCCGTCTGTCGGAATGGTTCCTGGCCGACCGCCGGGCAGTGCGAGGTCCGACCCCAGGAGGTCGATAAAGACGTAGACGAAGGCTGTCTGGACGCCGAGCAGCAGCTCGTCCGCCGTCTGGACGGCCGCACTCGTCGAGAGGTACCAGACGAAGGTGAAGATCGCGGCGAGGTAGAGGCCGGTGCTGTAGGTGACGGTCCGGATCGATAGCAAGAGTCCCGCCGAACTCCCGGAGAGCACGACGCCGACGTGGAACGTCGCGAGCGTGAGAAGCGTGGCGACGAAGAGGTAGACGCTGTTCTGTGCCAGCGTGAGGGAGAATCGCCAGAGTCCCTCGCCACCGATGCCTGCCAGTCCTCCCACGGCCGCGACGATCCCCGGTGGATCGACCGCCCCCTGGATCGTCCCGAATCCGGCGAGCGTGAGCGGGGCGGCGTACAACACGACGTTCACGAGATAGAAGGCGAAGAGGCGGAGGGCGATCCCGACGTTCGTGCGAGTACTCCCACCGTAGATCTCCTCGTGTGCCTCGACCAGTCGCTCGGGGCGAAAGATCACGTCGATCGGACGTGTGACGACGCTCGACCGGCCCCGATTCACGAATCGAGGTGCGGCGGTTCCTCACTTAATGGTTTGTACCAAGTCGGTATCTGACGTGTTCTGTGGCATGAAATGGTTTTTACGAGCTGGCGGACAGTCTGACCTATGAAGCGCCGTCGGTTCGTCGCGCTCTCGGCCGTCTCGGTCTCGACCGGCTGTCTCCGTGCGCAAACCGGGACCGGAGAGGGGACTGGGTCGGGTAGCGAGTCCAACGCCGGGGGTGATGGAACGGCGCCGGCCGAGTCCGGCGGAGGGTCCGACGGGCTGGAGAACGGCCCTGGCGAGCCGATATCCACCGTCGAACTGACGAAGACCTGGGAGCTCAACGACGAGGTTTTCGACGTCGACCAACAGCGTGGCTCCTTCTTCGTCGACACCCTGAGCAGCGTGGCACGCGTCGAGACGGACGGGAGTGTCACGTGGGAGGTAGAGACCCCTGAGGACCACTCGTTCGAACTCAGCAGCCTGGTCGTCGGCGACGACGCCATCTACGTCGGCACCAGCTACCAAGGAGAGAGCGACCCGCACGCCAGGCTGTACGCGTTCGACGCGAACGGGGAGGAACTGTGGTTCGACAGCACCGCCTCAACGGGAACTCGAACCCGCATCAAACACGTCGCACTCGGCAACGAGTTCGTCGCATACGGAAGCGACACGGGGGGCTCGGACTCGGATCAGGATTCCGTCGTGCGAGTACTCGACAGGGAGACCGGTTCCGAGCAGTGGTTCGCGGAGTTTCCCGAGGCATTCGTCTTCGGTCTGGCCTCGACGGACGAACGAATCGCGATTGCGACGACCGAGGGCCTCTCACTGTACGAGAGGGGTGGAACCCGGGTTCGGGAATTCGACCGGCGGCCGTCGTTCCGTGGCATGACCAGTCACGGGGGCGTCGCGTACATTGACAGCCAAGAGAACGCGACGACGACGATGAACGCCCTGGACATACGAGCCGGCGAATTCGTCTGGAGCGAGGAGATTTCGCGTCTCACCGAGGGCGGGATCGCCGTGTCCGAGAGTGCGCTCGTCTTCGGCGACCGGTCGGGGACCGTGGTCTGCCTCGATCCGAACTCGGGTGGGCAGTTCTGGGAGTCTCGCGTCCAGTCGTCGCTGCCCGATCGGATTCCACCGGTGCTCGACGGGAACCGGGTCTGGGTGAGTGACGACCGTGGCTCGGTGTACGCACTGTCCCTCCACGATGGTACGGTCGTCTACGAAGACAGGCTCTCTACGGAGGACCCGGTATCAGTGGCAGCGAACGACGACGTGCTCCTGACGGCCGCGGGCAGCACCGCCTACACCGTAGAGGAGACGTGATACCGACGCCGACGAATCAGTCGGAATGCGGTAGCGCCGGATGGGTCACTCGACGACACGGTACGCAGGCGGTGTACCGTTGATTACGACGGTTCCGCCGGTCGCGGTCACGCTTGGACTGAAGCCGCGCTTTTCCTCGCGAACAAGCCGCTGGTGGACGAGTTCGCCGTCAGCCGCTCTGAATCCGTAAACGCGACCCGTGTCGTCGCCCGTCCAGACGTACTCGCCGTCGGCGAGCAGGTGTGAATGGGGGCGGAGACCGCCCTCGATGCGGTTCGTCCACTGCACGTCGCCGCTCGCCCTGTCGAACCCGAGCACGTAGCCGGTTTCGGTGCCGGTGACGACGACGTCCGACGTCGCCGCTGGACCGGCACCGTTCAGCAGCTCGTAGTCGGGCTCGCGCTTCCATCGAACCGTTCCGTCGGCCAGATCGACGGCCGCCAACCGTGACCCTCGTGGGTAGATGACGCCGTCACGGCGGGCGACGCCCTGTGCGAGCAGGTGGCTTCCTGCACTCTCGTTTCGGTCCAGATTGACGACCGGTGACAGGCCGCCACCCGCTTCCAGTGGCGCCTCGAAGAGCGTAGACTGGCTCATCGCGAAGACCTGTCCATCGTGTGCGAGGACGTCGGCGATCAACTCGTCGACCGTCTCCTGCCACAGTTCCTCCCCCGACGCGTCGAGAGCGACGACTGTCCCCTCGGCATCGGGATCGGTCCTGTTGCGTGCGATCACGACACCCCCGTCAGTCGCCCCCACGCCACCGACGAGTACGATATCGCGATACTGGAACGACACGGTCCAGTTCGTCTCGCCTGACCCGCGCTCGAACGCGGACAGCCGAATCCTCTCCTGCGGCTCGGACCTGGCGCAGACGTACGCCGTGTCGCTGGCGACGGCCGCGGCTCGACTCCGGAACATGAGTCGGTAGTCGGATGGGAGGGAGGCAGACTCCCAGCGCACAGATCCATCCGAATCGACCGCCCTGACCACTCTGTCGGCGTTTCCGTAGAAGCCACCCGCGAGTGCCATCGTGTCGTGTCCGAGCGATGGGAAGTCATCGAGCGGGTCCAGTGAGACGGTGTCGACCGACACCGAGGGGCCCGTCGAGGACGGTTCGTCGGCCGACGCCGACGGGTCGTCGGTGGAATTGTCTTCGGTCTCCCCGTCGGCGGGGTCCGACTGGACGAACTGGAGGCAGCCTGCGCTGCCAGCGACCGTTGCGCCCGCCACGCCTTCGAGGACCCGCCGACGGGAGACGTCAAAATCCATCTTGTCGTCGACTCATCCGGATTTCATTTGAATCTGTCTCTCGTCGTCCGAGACTCTTCGATTATCGGCGCTGGTCACTGGCCCCGTTCTACGTCAGCCAACTGCCTGTTCCCGCCGTAGCATTCACGGTTTCGAGCCTCGACTGAAGTCCCTGCGGCCCGGCGAGACAAGCCATTAGAACGGCTTGACGGAGTATTGACAGACGAGACGGCCTCAACTCACGGAGAAACTCCCCAGCCGATTTCCGAAGATGATTCTCAAAATTTAAGAGTGGTGCCGGAGCCAACCATCACAATGTCTGACACGAGGCTCGAACTCGCGGACGAGCCCACGGGGGGACAGGGGAACAGGGGGATGGTGCCACCGCCGTTGCCGCCGGCGGATCCGGAGGCCTGGTACGCGCCAGAAGTCCAGGCGCAGTACGAGGTCCACCCGGGCGTGGTCGTGACCATCACGCGCCGGGAGACCGACTTCGCGTACGACGTGCGCGAGCCACAACTGACGGGCCGAGACGGGGACGCCCTCGAGCGGGTCGAGAATCACTTCGCGGACGCCCACATCGAACCGCCTCGCACCCACGAGGGCGCAGTAGAGACGATGTCAGACGGCTTCTCCGCGAAGCACGCACTGGCAATCGACCGCCTGGTCGAGTGCTCGCCAGCGGCGCGCCGCCGCCTCGACTACCACGCGCTCGCGCGCCTGGCCTGTCTGGGCGACCTGACGCCGTACGCTCTCGACGAACACATCGAGGTGGCCGACGCCGAGGGGGACGGCGTCGTCGTCCACACGGCTGACTACGCCCCGGCGGTGACGGACCTACCTCCTGAACCCGACTACCTCGACCGGTTCGCCAGCGAGCGGGTGCAGCGACACACCGTGGCCTTCCACGACTTCGAGGTGCCCGTCGTCCTCTACCGGGAGAATCTGCTGGGGAGCGATCCCTTTACGACGAAGTACGCGGTGAGGGAACCGGACCTCCTGCCCGGCGACGAGGCACTGATCCGGGAGTGCAAGGAGCGGCTCTGGGAGACGACCGTCGACGGGGTCGTCGAAGACGAGGTCGCCTTCGTCCGGACGCGCGCCGAACGGTTTCTGAAGCGTCGGCTGACGAGCCGCGATACGCGGGCCTGGGCGGCCGCGCTCTCCCACCGCGTGCGTGCAGCGCTCGCCGAGTACGAGTTGGCCGTCCCGCCGGTCGACCGCCGCTACGCATCGGACAGGCTCTCGGACCTGGTCTACTACGTGCTCCGCGACTACGTCGGCTACGGCACGCTGACCGTGCCCATCCGGGACCCGACGCTCGAGGACATCGAGGCGAATCGCGTGGGCGAGCGCATCAAGGTGATCCCCCGGCGCCTCTCGGGCTCCGAGGAGCGAGTCCCGACGAACCTGTGCTTCGACGACGAGCAATCCTTCGTGAACGTGGTCACCCAGCTCGCCACGGCCGACGGGACCGAACTCAACGCGACGAAGCCCAGTGCCAAGGTGAACCTCTCTCCGTCCGGCGTCGACGAGACTATCCGCTGTGCTGTGGCGCTGCCGACCGTCAGCGAAGACGGGCCCCACATCTCGATCCGCAAACAGTCGCCCGACGTGATGACCCCGGTGGACCTGATCGAGAGTGGCAGCATCCCGCCCGAGCTCGTCGCGCTCCTGTGGCTGTGCTACGAACACCACGCCGTCGTGCTGTTCTCCGGGCCGACCGGGGTAGGGAAGACGACGCTGATGAACGCGCACATGCCCTTCGTCCCCTTCACGGACCGCCCCATCTCCATCGACGAGGGGTCCCGCGAGGTTCGCCTGCCCCACGAGACGGGCGTATCGCTGACCACCCGGGACCACGAGAGCGAGTTCAAGCGGGTCACGATGGCCGACCTCATGACGGAGTGCAACTACCTCAACCCGGACGTCGAGGTGATCGCAGAGGTCAACACGGCCGAGAGCTTCCAGACCTTCGCCGAGAGTCTCAACACGGGTCACGGGCTGATCGGCACGACCCACGCTGGCGACGTCGAGACGCTCGTCAATCGCGTGGTCGAACGCGGCATGGCGCCGTACCTGCTGCGCGAGATCGACCTCGTCGTGTTTCCGCGTCACGTGAACGGCGACCGGTACGTCGGCGAGGTCGTCGAACTCCTGACCGAGAGCGAGTTCCGAGCACTCGATCGGGACGACCACTGCGGGGTCGTCAGGAAGCAGGACACGGCCGTCTACTGGAACACGGTCGCCAGACGAACCCACGACGGCGACTTCGAGTTCGCCTACAGCGATCCGGCGCTGGGCGACGAGACCGCCCATTCACACGTTCGAACACTCTCCGGACTGGCCGACGCGACCGACCGTCCCGTCGACGCCGTCAGGGACGAGTTCCACCGGAAGTACCGCTACGTCCGGTACCTCCACGAGGAAGGCATCGACGACTTCGACGACCTGTTCGACCTGCTGGCCGACCTGGAAACCAACGAGGCTGCCACGGTCGAGCGCCTCCACCGACAGTCGCGTGGACAGGGCGGTGACGAGGGTCCGAGCGACGACGGGCGAAATCCGAGTCGGTCGGGCGCGGGGTCGGCGGATGACTGAGCTGCTGAGGCCGAGCCTGCTCACTCGCCTCCGGCCACTCGATCGCGGGCTCTACGCGCTCTTCTCCCGGAACGCGGACAGGCCGCGACACGAGCGAGACAGGCACCGATACCGAGCGGCCGGGCTCGGGACCCCCTTCGACGTCTACATCGCGAGAGTGTACGGGATGGCCTGGCTGGTCGCGCTCGCACTCGGGGCGACGAGCGTCCTGGTACTGGTCGTGACGCCGACGTCGCTAGTGGCGGACCTGGTCGGGTTCCTGGCCGCCGGCCTCCCGATCGTCAATCGAATTCCCGAGGTTCCACTCGCGCGAGTCCACGTGGCAGCCATCGCGGCGCTAGTCGTGGGCGTCGTCGCCAAACGGCTCGTGGTTCGCGGGGGCGGCGTGTACCTCCGGCTGCGGGCGAGCGCGCGTCGCGACGACATCGCCCGGACCCTCCCGGGCGCTGTGCGCTACCTGCGCGTCCTGGCGTCGGGAAGCAACGACCAGCGAGACATGCTCTCGCGGGTCGCCGCCCAGGACGCCTACGGCGAGACGGCCAGGTCCTTCCAGCGGGCACTCAACCGGGCGAACCTCACGGGGAGTCTCGACGAGGGGCTCTCGATGGTCGCGCGGGAGACGCCCTCCCGGGAGTTGCTCTCCCCGTTCCTGCTGAAGTTCCGCGAGCATGCGGCGCAGGGAAGCGACTCGCTGGAGGGGTACCTGAAGATGGAGAGCCGGCTGCTCTCGCACCGACAGGAGCGCAGGCACGAGCGAGCCAGTGGCTACCTCGAACTCGTCGCCGAGCTGTTCGTCGTTCTCCTGGTCGTGCCGGCGCTGGGCGTCCTCATCGTCACGCTCGCGAGCGTCCTATCGCCGGGGCTGTCGGAGCCGCTCCACACGCCACTGGGGACCACGACCCTCCGGACGGCCATCGTCTACGTCGCGGTCGCCTTCGTCCTGGTCGTCGGGGCGGCCGCGGCGGCGACTGTCGCGTCGCTCCGGCCCACGGATCGCGCAGCCCCAACCTACCGGCGACCGGCAGGGATCGCGGCGACGGTCGGAACCGCGAGTCGGAACCCTGCCAGCGCCCTGTTCCTGGCAACCCCGATCGGCGCGGTCGTGGCGGCGGGCCTCTGGGTACTCGGCTACGACCTGGTCAACGTGATCCTGCTCGCCTACGCCGCCGTCGGCGTGCCGGTCGGCGTGGTCGCGATCCGCCGGGCGCGGCTCGACGACGCCAAGGACCGCGAGATTCGCGACTTCGTCCACGCGGTCTCCGGGCACGTCAGTCTCGGGCGGCCCTTTCCGGACGCCGTGGACCGGGTCACGCGCGAGGTCGACCTCGGCGCCCTCCAGCCCGACGTCGAGGCCCTGGCGTACAACCTCCAACTCACGACGGCGGCCGACGAGACCGCGGACGTCCGCGCCGCGGCGCTGGATCGATTCGTGGGCCGCGTCGGGACGCCACTCGCCTCTCAGACCATCGGCCTCGTCGTCGGCGCGCTGGAGGCAGGCAGCGACACCGAGGACGTCTTCGAGACGCTCGAGACCGAGATCGGGCGGCTCTACCACGAGCGCAAGTCGCTCCGGTCGCGGCTCGTCGTCTACGCGGCCGTCGGCTGGACGACGGCCCTCATCGTCGTGGGGATCGTCGTCGCGATCAACGCGACGGTCCTCGACGGTTTCGCCCAGCTCTCGGCGGTCTCCACGCCCAGTGCCGAGATGGCCATCGACACCTCGGCCGTCGACCCGGCCCGCGACCAGGCGCGGTTCTACCTGGTGACGCAGGCGACCGTCCTCGCCTGTGGCTGGTTCGCGGGGGTAGCGAGTCGGAGCGTCTACGAAGCGCTGTTGCACTCCGGAGTGCTGGTCACGATCACTTACGTCGTCTTCACGGGGTTGGGCGTCGCGTGAGGCGCGCACAGTCTCACGTGGTCGGGGTGGCGCTCATGCTCTCGCTGACGATCCTCGCCCTCGGGACGATCACGGCTGGCGTCGGGTCGATCTTCGACGCCCAGGCCGCGAGCGCCGACGCGCGTCGCGTCGCGGACGACTTCGACGCCGCACTCCAGCCGAGGGCCCAGACGGGGCCCGGGGTCGGCCGCGTCGCCTACAGCGACGGGCGCCTCTCGACTGTCGACCGGGAGGTCCGCGTCTTGCGGGACGGCAGCGTGGTCCACGAGGTCGACGCTGGCGCACTCGTCTTCACCGCCGACGACCGCCGCGTCGCCTACGTCGGCGGGGCGATCGTCCGCGGTCGGGACCGGGGCACCTGGCTCGTCCGGGACCCGCCCCTGGCCGCCACTGGCGGCGACGGCGTGCTCGCCGTCAGTTCGGCCAGGCTGAACGGATCCGGCCAGACCGTGGCCGGTGGCGGCCGGGCCACGCTCCGGACGAACGTCAGCCACGAGCGGACGACCCTCGGCGAGGGGACCTTCGCCGTGGCACTCGAGAGCGCGACCCCCGGCGCCTTCGAGGGCTACTTCGAACGCGAGGGGATCCCGACCACGCGACGGGATTTCGACGGGGACGGCGTCCCGAGCGTGGTGGCGTCCTATCCGGGCACGAGGCGGGGATACCTCGTCGTCCACGATTTCAGACTGGAGGTCGGGTGATGGACGACCGCGCCGTCAGCCCGGTCGTCGAGAAGACGATAGCGATCGGGCTGGTCGTCCTGTTCGTTGCGGGCTTCGCCGGGACGCTGCTCGGCGGGGCCGTCCCCGACTACCGGACCGCCGCGGGCGACGAGGTCGCAGACCGCGTCCTGGCGACCGCCGCCGGGACCATCGAGCAGGCGATCCCGACCACGAACGCGAGCGTGACGGTCCACCACCGGCAGGCACTCCCCCCGACGATCCGCGGAGAGGCCTACGACCTCGTCCTCCGGAACCGGACGCTCCGTCTCCGTCACCCCGACGAGTCGATCGGCGGATCGACTCGACTCGCGATACCGGCGGCCGTCACCGTCCAGAACCGAACCTGGGACAGTCCGCCGCTCGTCGTGCACGTTCGCGGGTCGGCCGGGAACCGGACGCTCACCGTGGCGGAGGGAGCAACGTGAGAGGCCAGACCTCGCTCCCCGCGCTCGGGGTGGCGCTCGTCGTTCTCGTCACTGCCACGCTGTTCGCCGTCTCGGTCGCCGAGGGGCAACTGGCGACGGCCCGGGGCGACGCACTTGAGCGGGAAACCGCCCTGGCCGTCTCGGAGCGGCTCGTCGGCGCCGGGTCGTCCGTGACCGCCCGCCAGAACGTCGTTCGCGCCGACGCATTCGACGGCATCGACGTCACGGACCTCAGGGAGACGTACGGTCTCGGGGCGGACGACGCGATCCGGGTGACGCTCGGCGGAGAGGTGGTGCTGGCGACGGGCGAGCCGGAGGCGGGGACCACGGTTGAGCGACTCGTTCGCGTCCAGAACCGCACGAGCCGGCGGATCGTGCCCAGGTTCGACCGCAGCAGGCGCGTGACGCTTCCCAGGCGGAGTCCAGAGGCGACGCTCGTGATCGACCCGGCCGGAAACGCCACGGTCGAGACGGTGCTGGCGAACGGGGCCGTGCTCCTCCGGGACACCGACGGACTCGCGGGACGCTACGAGGCCCAGCTCTCGCGGTACGAGACGGTGGCGCTCTCCTTCGAGGGCACCGGTTCGCTGTCGCATGGGGACATCACCGTGAGGTTCCGGCCGGCCCGAACGCGGACTGCCAGGCTCCGGGTCACCGTCCAGCGGTGGGGTGACGCCGATGGATAGGGGACAGCTCCCGCTGTCGGTCGTCGAGGCCACCATCGGCCTCTTGCTGTTGCTCTCGATCGCCGCTGCGTTCTCACTCGGGGTCGCGCCGGCGGACACCGACACCGACCAGCTCGAGGTCTACGCCAGCGACGCGGCGACGCTGCTCGAGACCGCGGAGCCCCAGCACGCCGGCCAGACGAGGCTCGCCGAAGTGGCGGCCTCCGCTGGGGCCCTCGATCGGGAAGGGGCGGCGCTCAGGCGCCGCGCAGAGCGAGTCCTGCCGGACAACGTCATGTTCCGCATCGAGACGCCCCACGGGGCGATCGGCTACCACGTGCCGCCAGGCGTCCCCACGGGGACGGCGACGGTCGCGACCGGCTCGGGGGACGTCACGCTCAGGGTGTGGTACGTGTGAGAGTGACCGATGACGAGCGCCGCGGCCAGATGGTCCTCCTCGCGGCCGTGGCCATCGGCGTCGCGCTCGTGCCGATGGTCCTCGCGTACCTCCAACTGGGCTACCACGCAGAGCCCGGGGCTCCGTCGCCCGACCACGCGCGCTCCGCCGAGCGAACGCTCGAGCGAGCGCTGGTGAACGCGAGTGGGGGCATCCCGGCGAGGTACCCCTGGAGCGACCGGGCGGCCGCGGTCACGGTCGTCCGCGACCGGATCGGTTCGACGCAGCGATCGCTGAACCGGTCGGCCCTGGGGCGTGGTACGGCCCTCCAGGTCTCGTTCAACGCCACGGTGACGACGCACTGGGCCAGCGCCTCGTGTCCGAGTGGTCGGGGGCGGGAGTTCGGGCCCTGTGAGGCCGACCGGGGCGTCGTCGTCCAGGAGCGCGTCGGGCGGACACACGTCGCGGCAGCGGGATTCGACGTGGTCGTGGTGACGCCGGACGGGGAGACGCGACTGTGGACTGTGGTGGAGCGGCGGTAGCCAGGCCGATGAGTAACGCGTCCGACGACGCGACAGCGCTCAGCGCTGAGTCGAGACGTGCAAACGAGTCTCCACGAGCGCGCCGGCTCGACGCGCCGATAGCACGGCAGGGTTTACGGACCGCGGACCAGCAACCCAGAACGATGGTCGGTGACGAGTCGCAGTTTCGTGACACGCCAATCGTCGAACGAATCGCCAGCGCACTCGGCTTCGACGCGCTCTCGACGGCACTCCCCGGACCGCGAATCTACCCGCCGTCCCTCCTGCTGGCGACGCTGCTGGTCCTCGACTTCGGCGTCGTGAACACGATACTTCACGTCACCACCGGCCCCCACATCTTCGTCACGACGCCGACCGCCGTCGCCTCCATCCCGGGACTCGCCCTCGCCGTCCTCGGCATTCGCTACATGAGCGACGGGTACGCGAGCGCATTCGATCGCCTCGACCTCACCGAGCGACGCCCCGACGGTGACCTTGGCGCCTTCGAGCGTGCGGTCTCGCCCCGAGTGACGGTCACGGTGTACGCCGTGGGCGCGGTCCTCCTCTCGGCTCACGTCCTGGTGAACATGGCGCCGTTTCTCGTCTCGACCTTTGGACTCCCGGGACTGCTCCACAGACTCGTCATCTGGAACGTCTACCTGGTGTTCGTCGTCGAGTTCGCCCTCCTGTACCTCAGCGTCCACGTCGTCGTCCCCCGGCGACTGAAGGCGGCCGACGTGGGCCTGTTCTACTACGACCCCGAGAACATGGGCGGGTTCGGCCCGCTCGGCCAGCTCCTCAAGCGCTCGTACTACCTCTACACGGCGGGCTTGCTCCTGTTTCTCGTCATCACGTTCGGGCCGGTGTACCTGAACTCCGCCGGCGCGACCGAGGTGCCGCCCTCGACGACGGCCTTCTTCACCGTCGCGTGGGTGGTGGGCGTCCTCTCGATTGCCCACTCGATGCTGACGGTCCACCGGCTGATGGACGACGAAAAGCAAGAACACATCGCGGCCCTGGAGGCCGAACTCCGGGACGCCATCACAGAGCCCTACGAGATTACGACCGCAGAGCAGGCCGACGAGGAGCGCCTGAACGACATCGAACGGCGGCTGGACAAGGTCCGGTCGACGCGGGTCTATCCGGCGAGCTTCACGATGTGGTCACAGATTGCCGTCAGCGTGCTCTTTCCCCAGGCGCTGCAGCTCGTCCTGCAGGCGACGGGGTGAGAGGGCGTAAACGGGGTGGCCACTACAGAGGTCGATGCCGCACGACGAATGATGTCTGGCAGCCTTGCCCCCCTCGTCGTTCGAGTACCAGCGGCCGTCCGCTCGCCCTGGTCGTTGTCGTCTCTCATCTGGAAGTCGAGGCGGTCGTACGGAGTACTGGTGGAGTCGTCCCAGACGAAGTCGAAGTCGTCGGTGTCGGTTGGTTTCCGCTCCCCTGTGTCGCATCCATGGGATCGATCGGAATGGTCGCCGGTACCACCAGCACCGTCACGACGAGGACTTCCAGGCCCCCACGCCCCGAAGTCGTACCACTCGATGTGAAGGGATGTGACTGAATTAGTATTCCGTCTATATCCGCCGATTGGTTGGCGGTTTCGTGGTTAGGGAGCTGGCCGTAAACTGAAGCGAATCGAGCGGTCAACCGTTGCGTACGGGGCCGAGCGGCCGCGAAACGCTTATTTCTCGCGCTCACCAACTCACGAACGAGGATGTGGTATACGTGCACACATCACACGACGGTTCGGCCCAAGTGAGTGATAGTGACGGGTCCGAGCGTCGTCAGCGAGAGACGGTCGGGACCGTCGAGCACTGCTCCTGTGGGCTCGCGGGCTTCCTCGCGACGGCCGTCGTCTTCGCACTGTTCTATCCGACGCTCGTCGCCCTGGCCAGCCACCTCCACCTGCTGTCGACGACCGCGCTGGTCGCGGGACTCGTGACGGTGTGGCTCGCGACCTGGCTCGCGTTCGAACTCGCCTGGGAGTGGCGGTCCGCGGGATGGTCGGCGGACGCCTGAGGCCACGGACCGGGGACCGGACCCACCCGTAGCGTCCGCCTGATTCCTTCCGAGTCACTGGTTGTCAGCCAGTATTCATATGAGATGCGGCCGAAGTGGGCCACATGGCCCTCTACGCGCTGGACGACCTCGACGACGCACTCGACGTGACGCGGTCGTTTCTCACGCCGGTCGATCGCACGACGTGGGTGAAACTCGCCGTCGTGGCCCTCTTCGTCGGCGGCACCGGCACGAACGTCTTCTCGTGGTCGTTCGGCGGTGGTGGCAACGGCGGTCCGACGCCAGGAGCGGGGCAGCCGACCATAGACCTCGGCCCGCAGGTCTGGTTGCTGATCGCGGGCGTCGTCGGCGTCCTGTTGCTGCTCGGACTGGGGTTCATGCTGGTTTCGTCGATCATGGAGTTCGTCTTCGTCGAGTCCCTCCGGAACGAAGCGGTGACCATCCGACGCTACTGGAGTCGTCGGTGGCGGCAGGGACTCCGACTCTTTGGCTTCCGAATCGTCATCGGGCTGCTCGTCCTCGCGAGCGTCGCGCTCCTGGCCGCACCGTTCGTCCTCCCGGTCCTCGGCGTCGCACCGATCGGTGGCGGGATGATGGTCGCCGCCTTCCTCGTCCTCCTCCCGCTCTTTCTCGTTCTCGCCATCGTCGTCGGGCTCGTCAACGGCTTCACGACGGTCTTCGTCGTCCCCGTCATGATCCTCGAGGACTGTGGCGTCCTCGCGGGCTGGCGACGACTCTGGCCGACGATTACGGGTCAGTGGAAGCAGTACCTCGCCTACGCCGTCGCGGGTTTTTTCCTCTCGATTGTCGGTGGCGTGGCCGTCGGCATCCTCACCGCCCTCGGCGCGCTCGTGCTCCTCATCCCCTTCGGGATCCTGTTCGTCATCGGCGGCGTGACGCTCGTGTTCGCCTCCGAACTGGCTGGCATCGCCATCCTGGTCGTCGTGGGAATCGCCTACGCGCTCGCGGTCATCGCGGTCGCGGCGCTGGCCCAGGTGCCGGTCAAGGCGTACCTCCGCTACTACGCCCTGCTGGTCCTCGGCGACGTCGACTCCGAGTTCGACCTCGTCGCAGAGCAGCGTGCACGGGTGCGCGGTGACGATGCCGGCGAGGGCGCGAGCGGCGCTATTTAGATCGCGTCGCCACCCGGGGCGCGTTTTGCGCGCACAACGGTTACCCGGTCGTGTCCCGAGGGTGGGTCCATGGTACGGAAGCTCGCCCTCGGACTGGGGCTGGCGGCCAGCGCCCTGGCCGCCGTCGGGGCCGCGAACCTCTACCAGCGTTACGCGACCGAGACCGTCCCCTACGCGACCGTCGCGAGCATCGGCGACGTGGAACTCCGGCGCTACCCCGCGAGCGTCATCGTCCAGACGGTCGCACCGGACCAGCGCGAAGCCTTCGGCCGCCTGTTCCGGTACGTCGGCGGTGCCAACCAGGCCCGCGAGGACGTGTCGATGACCACGCCGGTAGAGATGGACGGCGGCGGGGCGGCCATCTCGTCGACGCCCGTGGAACTGGCTGCCAGTGGCGGGTCGAATTCCACGACGCCGGCGGTCGAGACCGACGAAGTGGGAGGAGAGGGCGGCGTGCGGATGGCGTTCTACCTGCCGCCCCAATTCGACGCCGACTCGGCGCCGGTGCCGACTGCCGACGACGTGGAAGTCGTAGCCGTCCCAGCGCGGACGCTCGCCGTCCGTCGGTTCTCCGGACTGCCGAGCGAGCGCCGGATCGAACGCGAACGGGAACAGCTCGTCCAGACGCTCGACGAGGCCGAGGTGCCGGTCCGCGGCGACCCGTTCTTCCTGGGCTACGACGCCCCCTGGACGCTCCCGTTCCTGCGGCGCAACGAGGTGGCCGTCGAGGTAGAAGCGGAGGGATGAGCGAACGGCTGCCCGCCCGTTCCCCCGGCCGACTCCCACGACGGTCGATTTTTCCGGGTGGGTCACGATTGTGTGCGTGGCCAGTCCCCGATGAACGCGAGCGAGTCCCCCACCCGAGACGGGAACGAGTCCAGCGCCCTCGACGATGGCCGCGACCACGCGTCCCACCGCCACAAGTCCGCCCAGGACGTCCAGGCGACCTACGCTGACGTCGCAGACCGCTTTGCCCGGTTCGCCTGGCTGGACCGCCTGTTCACCGGCCGGTTTCGCCGCCGTCAGTTCGGCGACGCATCCGGTCGCGTCCTCGACGTGGCCTGTGGCACGGGCACCAACTTCCCGTACCTCCCGCAGTCCATCGACCTCGTCGGCGTCGACCTCTCGCCGGAGATGCTGGCGAACGCGCGCGACGAACTCGACCGCCTCGACCTGGACGGCTCGCTCTGCCGGATGGACGCGGCGTCACTCGCCGTCCCAGACGACAGCTTCGACACCGTGATCTCGGCACTCTCGACGTGTACCTTCCCCGACCCCGTGGCCGCCCTCCAGGAGATGGACCGCGTCTGCAAGCCCGACGGTCGGATCCTCCTGCTGGAACACGGCCAGAGCGACGTCGGACCGGTGGCCCGGTTCCTCGACTGGCGCGCCGAGAGTCACTACGAGAAGATGGGCTGTCGCTGGAACCAGGAACCGCTCGATCTGGTCGAGGCGGCCGGTCTGCCGGTCGTCGAGTCCCGCAGTGCCGTCCTGGGCATCGTCACGGCCATCGAGGCCCGGCCGACCGCGACAGCCTGATTCGCTCTGGTTGTCGCTGGCTGCCACGACCCAGGACTATGGCGTCCCGGCCCGACGGTCGACCTACAAATGGGGTCGGGTGGCCTGCACGGCGCCGCCAGCGACCGACCAGTAGCGACCTTCTTCGGCCTCGCCTACCTGTTCTCCTGGCTCGCCTGGTCGCTTCCGGCACTGCAGGTCGGTGAACCCTGGCGGACGGTCGGCTACGTCGTCGGCGGGTTCGGCCCCGCCGTCGCCGGGGCCGTCACGACGTGGCTCGTCGGCGACTCGGTCCGGGACTGGGCACGGCAGATCGTCCGCTGGCGGGTGTGGCCAGGGTGGTACCTCGTGGCCATCGGCCTGGCAGTCCTCCCCGTTGCGATCGCAACGCTGGTCGTCCTTCCGCTCGGCGTCGACGCCGACCTCGGTCTCCTGCCGGATCGACTGCCGGAACTCCTCCCGACGTTCGTGATGATCGCGCTGATCGGCGGTGGCAACGAGGAACCCGGGTGGCGGGGCTTCGCTCTCCCGCGACTCGAAGCGCGCTTCGCCCCGGTCTCGGCGACGCTCCTGTTGGGCGTCGTCTGGGGCCTGTGGCACCTTCCCCTGCTCGCCGCCGAACCGGGTACCCTCCACGGCCTCGCGTCCCTGGCGGAGCTGGGACCAGTGGTCGGCCTGACGCTGGCGAACGTCGTCGGCTACGCCGTCCTGCTGACCTACGTCTACAACGTGACGCGGAGCGTCCTGCTGGCCATCGTCCTCCACGCCGGCTTCAACACGGCGAACGCCCTGCTCGTGGCGATCCCCGAGACGGCGCTGACGGGCGACGGGTACCTGCCGGTACTCGCCGCGACCACCGTCGGCGTCTGGCTCGTCGCGCTCGGCCTGCTCGCGGCGACCCGGGGTCGGCTCGGTGCGTCGTCGTGACACTCAAGGGATAGCCCCGTGACGGACCCACGATGGACGCCGTCGACCTGTTCTGGAACGGCCGAACGCGCCGCCCGAGACTCCCCTGGCGGCTGGTCCTCGCGGTCGTCGTCCTCGTCGCCGTCAGCCTCGCCCTGAATCGCGCCCTCGCCGGCGCCATCGACGTCCTCGCCGACCCCGTCGTGGGCGTCCTCACGCCCACGCTCTCCGGCGCAGAGGCCAGGACTGTCGTCAGGGGCCTCCTCTCGCTCGTCGGCCAGGCCGTGGTGATCCTCCTCGTCGTGTCTCTCGTGGGTCGGGTCGTGGATCGCCGGTGGCTCCGGGACTACGGGTTCGCACTGGACCGGACGTGGTGGCTGGACCTCGGCGCCGGACTGGCCATCGGCGCGGTCCTCATGACCGGCGTCTTCCTGCTCGAACTGGCCCTCGGGTGGATCAGGATCACCGGTACCCTCGTCATCGGGCAGGCAGACTTCGCCGTCTGGCCGTGGATCGGCTGGAGTCTGCTCACGTACGTGGGCGTCGGGGTCGTCGAGGAGTTCCTCTTCCGGGGCTACCTCCTCACGAACGTCGCGGAGGGACTCACCTGGTTCGACCGCGTGGGTCGGCGGGAGGCGGTCGGAATTGCGACCCTCGGGACGTCGCTCCTCTTCGGCCTCGCGCACGCGACGAATCCGAGCGCCAGCCTCGCGAGCACGCTCGGTATCCTCGTCGGGGCGCTCATGCTGGCCGCGGGCTACGTCATCACCGGCGAACTCGCGATTCCGATCGGCATCCACGTCACCTGGAATTTCGTCCAGGGAACCGTCTACGGGTTCCCCGTCAGCGGCACCACCCACGGCGTATCCATCCTGGGCATCGAGCAGGCGGGCCCGACGCTCCTCACCGGCGGCGCCTTCGGACCGGAGGCGGGTCTCGTCGGCGTTCTCGCTGCGATTGCCGGCATCGGCCTCGTCGTCGCCTGGGTCCACCAGACGGCGGGCGAGGTGCACATCGATCCCCAGGTCACGACGCCAGCGCTCCGTACTGCCAGCGACTCGGGGGCACAGCCAGACGGTGACGGTCCCCAGCAGTCCGCGCCCGACGCGGACAGGTATTAGTCCTGCCGGCGAGTGGTGACGGCCAGTGATCGAGAACGCGGCAGACCTCGTTCGCACGGCACGTCACGAGCACGCGCTCCGGGCCATCGAGGACGGCATCGCCGCGGCCCACCCCACTCGCGTCGTCGCCGACGCGGTCACGCGCTCTGGGACCGACCTGACGGTCGGTGGCGAGACGTACTCGCTCGACGAGAGCGGGGAGGTGGTCGTCCTCGGTGGGGGCAACGCAGCCGGGCACATGGCGGCCGCGCTCGAAACCGAGCTCGGCGGCGCCGTCGACGGCGGGCTGGTCGTCACCGACGATCCCGTCGACACCGATCGCGTCGAGGTCGTCGAGGGGACCCACCCCCTGCCCTCGGAGGCGAACGTCGCGGGAACGTCTCGACTGCTCGATCGCGCGGCGGCGACCACCGAGGACGACCTGGTCGTGGTCCTCCTGTCCGGCGGCGGCAGTGCGCTGCTCTGTGCGCCGGCGGATGGCGTCTCCCTCGGGGACTACCGAGCGGTGACTGACGACCTGCTCCGGAGCGGCGCGACCATCGACGAGATCAACGCCGTCAGGAAACACCTCTCCCGAATCAAGGGCGGGCGGCTGGCACGGGCGCTCGCCCCGTCCCGGGTCGTCACCCTCGTGATCAGCGACGTGGTCGGCACCCGCCTCGACACGATCGCCAGCGGACCCACCAGCCCCGACCCAACGACCTCCGCCGACGCGCAGTCGGTCCTGGCGGACTACGAGATCTCCCCGCCCGAATCCGTCGATCGCGTGTTGGACCGGGGCGCAACCGGCGACCTGGCCGAGACGCCCGCCGATCCGTCGGCCGTCACGCACGTCCAGACCCACGTCGTCGCAGAGAACCGGACGGCCCTCGACGCGGCAGCGGAGACGCTCGCGGCCGCGGGCTACGACGCCAGGGTCCTCTCGTCGCGGATCGAGGGGGAGGCCAGCGAGGTCGGGACGGTCCACGTCGGGATCGCGGCCGAGTGTCTCGCGACGGGAACCCCGTTCGAGCCACCGGTCGCCCTCTGTTCCGGGGGCGAGACGACCGTCACCGTCGAGGGCGAGGGCCACGGCGGCCCCAACCAGGAGTTCGCGCTGAGCGCCGCGCTGGGACTCGACGGCTCGGACCTGGTCGTCGCGGCCGTCGACACCGACGGAATCGACGGGAACACGGACGCCGCAGGCGCAATCGTCGACGCCGAGACCGTCCCCGACGAGCGACGCCGCGAGGCGCGACGGGCGCTTCGCACGAACGACGTCCACGACTACCTGGCAGCGGAGGGTCGGCTGATCGAGACTGGGCCGACCGGAACGAACGTCAACGACCTCCGGATCGTCCTCGTGGGCGAGCCCTGAGGCGCCGCGACCAGGGTGAGCGACGCGGTCGGTCGGCCCCGAATCTTGATGGCCGTCGCGACGGCACGTGTGGTAATGCGTTCCCTCGACCCGACCATCGTCTCCTGTGCGATCACGGGCGCGATCCACGTCCCCACGATGTCGCCCCACCTCCCGATCACGCCCGAGGAGATCGCCGACGAGGCCATCGCCGCGGCCGAGGCCGGTGCGAGCATCGTCCACCTCCACGTCCGCAACCCGGAGACGGGGGAACCGGTGACCGACCTCGACCTCTTTCGCCAGGTCGCAACGCGCGTCGCCGCCGAGTCCGACGTCGTCGTCCAGCCGACCACGGGCGGCGTCCCCTCCCAGTCCGTCGCCGAGCGGGTTCGCGTCGTTCCCGAACTCGAACCCGAGATGGCCTCCTGCAACATGGGCTCGATGAACTTCGGGCTCTACCCGATCCTCCAGAAGTTCGACGCGTTCGAGTACGACTGGGAGCGCGAGTACCTGGAGAGTTCGCGCGACCTGATCTTCTCGAACACGTTCGCGGACCTGGAGCGCCTCCTCCCCATCTTCGACGAGCACGGGACGACGCCCGAACTCGAGTGTTACGACGTGGGCCACCTCTACAACGCGAAGTACATGCTGGAGACGGGGTACCTCGAGCCACCCCTGCACCTCCAGTTCGTCATGGGGATCCACGGGGGGATCGGCACCGACGCGGCGAACCTCACCCACATGCTCTCGGTCGCCGAGGACCTGTTCGGCGACGACTACTCGTTCTCGGTCGTCGGCGCGGGGAAGGCTGAGTTCCCGCGCGCCGTCCAGGCGGCGGACGCGGGCGGCCACGTCCGCGTCGGCCTTGAGGACAACCTCTACCTGGGACCGGGGGAACTGGCGGAGAGCAACGCGGCCCTCGTCGAGAAGGCCGTCGACCTGATCGCGGACGTGGCCGGTCGCGACGTGGCGACCCCGGCCGAGACGCGCGAATTCCTCGGATTGAAGGGAGCGGAATCGACGGCCTTCTGACGCCCGGATCGGCCGACCGGGGACCCTTCTCGTCGACCCGGGACCGTTCACTCGTGGGAAAGAATAAGGGCTGCCGGCCCGTCTTTCCAGGCATGCCACCCCAGGGACGGGAGACGGAGTTCACCCTCTCGGACGTCACCGAGGTGTTCGAATCGCGCGACGACTACGCCGAGCCCCTGACCGCGAGCGAGATCGCAGACGAGTTGGGCTGTTCGCGCCGCACCGCACTCAACAAGCTCCACGACCTCCAGGAGGACACCGACGTCACCAGCAAGAAGGTCGGCGGGCGAAGCCGCGTCTGGTGGATCCCGATCAACATCTGAGGGGCCAGGCCCCCCCCCACTACCGGCCGGCATCGCCGCGCGACACGTCCTCGAAGCCCCACTCCGCCGCGCGCCGCTGCGCCTCATCCCGGGCGCGCTCCCTGATCGCCGCTATTTTCGCCTCGTCGTCGAGAAAGGCCTCGACCGCCCCCGGTTCGTCGGCACCAGGCACCCCCTCGTCGGTCCCGACGGCTCGCGCCGGGGCGGCCGCCCGCGTCCTGTCTGCCAGGTCCGGATCGCCGGCCAGGCGCTCGGCGGGCATCCCGGGTGGCACCCGCAGGTCGCCCGCCTCGTGTACCTGCTCGAGGGCGGCCTGCTCGAGTTCGAAGAGTTCGATCCGATACGGACCTGCGACGGCGAGGTCTGCGAGGGCCGCCGGCCCCCCGGCGTCGGTGCCAGTGTGGTAGGCCACGGCGGGGACGCCCGCGTCGAAGGTCAGGACGCCGACGCCGTCGGCAGCGAGGAGCAGTGCGTCCTGGGACTCGAGTCGCGCGTACCCCGTCAACTCGGCGTCGAGCGCGTTCGACAGCGGCGTCGCCAGGTCAGCGACGACGCGCTGGCGCTGTAGGACGCCCCGGGGCAGTTTCATGGCTCCTCTGGAACGACCGCGCTCCGGAAGCGGTCGGCGACGGCGTCGCTGTCGCCGGCCCCGACGTCGATCGCGCCGGCGGCTTCGCGGAAGGCGTCGGCCGCGGGTGAGTCGGGCGCGTGGGCCAGCAGCGGTTCGCCTGCCCGTCTCGCGGCGCGGGCGGCGTCGCTCTCGGGGACCGTGGCGAGGGTCGGCCCGTCGAAGTACCGCGACGCCTTCTCGGCGATGGCCGCGATGGCCTCGTCGTCGCGGACCCGATTGAAGACGATCCCGGCGACGTCGGTCTCGTAGGTACTCGCGTACTCCTGGACCTTCAGGCCGTCAGACAGCGACGGGATCGTCGGCTGGAGGACCACCACGACGCGGTCGGCGAGGACGATCGGCAGGACCGCCGCGCGCGAACCGAGGGCCGCCGCCGAGTCGAGCAGGATGACGTCCGTGTCGGCCGCGAGGGTGGCCACCACCTCCCGGAGCCGTGCAGGATCGGCGTCGCGAAAGCCTGCGAGCGACGTGCCACAGGGGACGACCTGCATGCCGAAGCGGTCGTAGACTGCGGACGCGACGGGCGCCGAGCCGGCGAGGACGTCGTGCAGCGTCGTCTCCACGTCGGCCAGGTCGGCGTGGAAGAGCAGGTTCGCCATCCCCGTGTCCGCGTCGACGACGGTCACGTCGTAGTCGGTCGCGAGCGCCATCCCGAGCGCGAGCGTGCTCGTCGTCTTCCCCGTTCCCCCCTTGCCGCTCGCGACGGCGAACACCTCGACCATCGAGCGGTGGTGCTGCGGCGTCACGTAAAAAGTCTCGCATGGCGCTCGGCCGACACGAACGCGTCAGTTCTCGGGCAGTCCGAGCGGGGCGAGGTCGACGTGCTCCCGGAGGAGAGCGGCGGCCGCGTCGGCGGGATCTGCCTCGCGCTCGGCGGCGGGCGGCACCGCGAGGCCCGCCGTCGCGAACACGGTTTCGCAGAACGCCCGCCGGGGCGCCTCGTTCTCGAAGAGCCCGTGGAGGTAGGTGCCGAGCACCCGGTCGGTCGCCGCGCCGCTGCCGTCGAAGGGGCGGTCGATCTCTCCGAGGACCCGCGTCTGGCCCATGTGGATCTCGTAGCCGGACACGGGTCCCGACGCGCCGGCCAGGGGGCCGACGCCCCGAAGTTCGCGCTCGACTGATTCGACCGTCTTCTCGTGCGCGAAGGCCGTCTCGACCGGGAGTCGTCCGAGTGCGTCGACGGTGTCGCGGTTCTCCGTGGACTCCACGGCGGCGTTGGTGACGCGCTCGCCGAGGAGCTGGTACCCCCCGCAGAGGCCGACGATCGGCCCGTCGAAGGAGCGGATCTGGGCAGCCATGCCGGCGTCACGGAGGGCGAGCAGGTCGTCCACCGTGTTCTTCGTCCCCGGGAGGACGAGGGCGTCGGGGCCAGCGTCGTCGTGAGGGTTCCCGTCGGCCGCCAGGTCGGCGTCGAGCGGGAGGTAGGCCACCCTGACGCCGGTCTCGCGAGCCAGCGGTTCGAGGTCCGTGACGTTCGATATCCGTGGGAGCCTGGGGACGCCGACGGTGACGCTTCGGGAGTGCGGCACCGCGTCATCCGTCCCGCGGATCGCGGCCGCCGCTGGCCCCGGGAGGTCGACGCTGTCCTCGGCCGGGAGGCCTGGATCGTCGTGGGGCACGACGCCGAGGACCGGAACGCCGGTCCGCGATTCGAGGTCGTCGACGGCCGGCGCGAGGATCGACTCGTCGCCGCGGAACTTCGTGATCACGACGCCCGCGACGCGCTCGCGGAGATCGTCGGGCAGGAGTGCGAGGGTGCCGACGACGCTGGCGAAGGCGCCCCCGCGCTCGATGTCGGCGACCAGGACGATTCCAGCGTCGGCGAAGCGCGCCGTCTCCACGTTGGCGAGGTCGCGCTCGCGGAGGTTCGGCTCGGCGATCGACCCCGCGCCCTCGGCGACGATCACGTCCGCGTCCCTGGCGAGGCGGTCGTGGGAGGCCCGGGCCGCCGCCAGCGCGTCGTCCCAGTGCTCCTCGTAGTAGGTGCCCGCGGCGTAGTGGCCGACGGCCTCGCCGTGGACGACGAGCTGGGACTCCCCCTCCCCGCGGGGCTTCAGCAGGACCGGGTTCTGGTCGACCCGAGCGGGGACGCGGGCCGCGCGGGCCTGGACGAACTGCGAGACGCCGATCTCCCCGAAGGCCGGGCCGCCCTCGGGGCCGACCCGCGGGACTGCGCGAGCGTTGTTGCTCATGTTCTGGGCCTTGAACGGGGCGACCGCGACGCCGCAGTCTGCGAGCAGCCGACACAGCCCCGCCGCGACGGTGCTCTTGCCGACGTGGCTCGCGGTGCCGGCGACGAGAACGGTGCGAGTCACGCCCTCAGTACTCGGTCCCCTTGCGGGCGCCCTGCCGGTGATCCATCGGGTGGCGGTGCTTGCGGACCTCAGAAATCAGGTCGGCGTGACCCTCGAGGTAGTCGGGCGACTCGTGGCCACCCGTCAGGACGAGTTCAAGGTCGTCGGGCGTGGCCTCGATCAGCGCGATCACGTCCTCGGGGTCGACGAGGCCGCGGTTGGCGGCGTAGAGGACCTCGTCGACGATCAGCAGGTGGACGCCGTCCGCTGGCTCCCCGTCCAGCGCCAGGGGCTCGTCGAGGGCCGCGTCCGCCGCGGCATCCACCAGATCGCGCGCGCGGGCGAGGCCCGCCCGGGCCCTGGCCGCGTGCTCGTCGTCGTCCGAGCCGTCGTGGAAGCCGTGCCACCCGTAGTGGCCGCTGTTCTCGTAAGTGAACCCGGGCAGGGGGGCGATGGCGTTGTACTCGCCCCGGACGTCCTCGACGGTCCCGGTCCCGCCCTTCATGAGCTGGAGCAGGTGGACGCGGTAGCCGTGGCCGGCCGCCCGCAGCCCCATGCCGAGTGCCGCCGTCGTCTTGCCCTTGCCGTCGCCCCACCAGACCTGGACGAGGCCGAACGCGTTGGGAGCCGACGGCTCGATGCGCCGGGGAACGGGGGCCTGGCCGTCCGAGGACGCATCCCCCGGAGCGGCGACGTCGTCGGGCGGCGCGTCGTCAGTCACGGTCGGTCCTCCCCGGCCCGGACCACGAGGATCGAGAGGTCAGAGAACTCGGTGTCCGCCCGGGTGTCGCCGCCGGCGGCCGCGGCGAGGGACCCGAGCGTCGTCGTGGTAACCGACTCGTCCGCGTGCGTCAGCCGTTCGAGGACGAGCGCGTCGAGGGCCGGGTCCGCGCCCCGGTCGACGAGGTGGCCGGCGACGTCTGCGGGCATCCAGTCGAAGGGCCGCGGAATGGCGAGCAGGTGGCGGTGGCCGACGCCGGCAGCGAGACGGTCGAGGGCGTGGTCGACGGCACCCCGACGGTGCAGCGAGACGACCGTGGATCGCTCGATGGGAGTCCGGGCGCGACTCGCGGCGACCTGGACCGAGGAGATGCCGGGGACGACCCGGACCGGCCGGTCGACGGCGGCCTCGACCCGACCCAGGAACTGGTAGCCCGAGACGTTCGGGTCGCCCATCAGGACGGCGACGCCCGACGCGCCGTCGGCGACGCGGTCCCCAAAGGCTCCGAGCGTCGACGCTTCGTCGTCGTAGCCACAGGTGAGGAGGGTCGCGTCGGTCGATTCCCGGACGACGTCGACGACCGTCTCGAATCCGACCACGACGTCGGCCGCCCCGAGGCGGTCCTCGGCCCGACCGGTGAGGAATGCCGGGTTCCCGGGGCCGACCCCGACTGCGTGGACGACGTCGCTGCGCGTCCGCGGCTCCGGGGCGGCCATCGCCACGGCCGCCGGGTCCTCGTCAGCGTCGGCCACGGCCAGGTCCCTCCTCCGGTCCGTCCACCGTCCGCGGGGTGCGTCGCATGGTGTGCAATCCTGCTTGCAATAGCTAAATAGTTGTTGTGCTCGGGGAGTCGGTGGCGCCGCGTCGAGCGTCGGGCGTCAGGGCCGAAACTCCGTGGTCTCCCGGCGAGTCACGACGCCGTGGTCGGCCTCGTCGACAGCGGTCGGGACCGCTGCGTCCGAGTACCGGGAATCCAGACTGGCGAGGACGGCGTCGCGGACGCAGGCACGAGTGGCCGCGCCGAGTGCAGTCCCGCTCCCGGCGAACGGGGCGGCGTCCCCAGACGGGTCACAGCCGACGGCCACGGCGTCGGATGTCGTGCCCGTGAATCCGACCGCCGCGCGGAGGGTGCCCGTCTTCGCCTCCACGGCCGTCGCGAGCAGCGTCGCCAGCGTGCCGTCGGCCAGGGACCGCTCGGTTCCCACGAGGAGGTTGACCGTCCCCGGCGGCGGGGGCGAGTCGTCGGTCACGGGGGAGCCGGGGTCCTGACCGACCTCGACCGGCGTGGCCGCCTCGCCGTCGGTCGCCGCCAGCGGAAGCGCCGCGGGGTTCGACAGGCCGGCCGTGGCGACGGCGGTGACGCTGCCGGCTCGGGCACCACGCGCGTGCCGCTGGGCCACGCCGGTCAGGAGTGCCGGACCGGTGCCCTCGAAGTCCGCTCGGGCACGACGCTCGGTGACGTAGCTCGCGAGGTCCGTCCGGTCGAACCCCTCGGGCACGGTGACGTTTATCGCCGCGTCAGCACTCCCGTAGCCGCCGTTCCAGCCCGTCGCGAGCCAGCGCGCGCCCGGGTTCGACACCCGGCAGACGCCCTCGCGGACGGTGGTCTCAAACATCGAAGGCGTCGAGGAGCAGGTCGTTCTCGTAGGGCTTGCGGACGGCGACGCGGACGTGGCTGTCGAGGCCGCGGAACGTCCGGGCGTCGCGGACGGCGATGGACGCTGCCCTGGCGTCGTCGATGGCGGCCTCGGCGGCCTCGCTGGTCCCGGCGTCGAGCAACAGGAAGGGGGCCACCGACGGCGTGACGTCGAACCGGGCAGAGAGACGGTCCCGCATGCGCTCGCGCTCGTTCGCGACGTCTTCGCGCGTGGCCGCGACGAACCCCTCGTCGGCGAGGCAGTGCGCCCCGACGGCGGCGGCCGGCGCACTCAGCCCCCAGGCCGGCCGGGCGGCGTCGAGTCGGTCGCGGAGGTCGTCCGTTGCCACCGCGTACCCCATGCGCAGGCCCGGGAGGCCGAATATCTTCGTCAGCGACCGGGCGACGATCACGCCCGGTTCGCCCGCCAGGCTGTCGAGTGTCGTGAAGTCGAGGAACGCCTCGTCGACCAGGAGGACCGTCCCGACCTCGCGACAGCGGGCGGCGAAGGCCCGCAGCGCCCCCGGGTCGTAGGCCATCCCCGTCGGATTGTTGGGCTGGCACGCGACCGCGAGCGCGTACGGATCGGGATCGGTCTCCAGTAACTCCGTCGCCGGGACGAACTCCGGCTGGCCCCCCTGCAGGCTCACCTCCCGGGCGTACTCGCCGAAACTCGGTGCCGGCACGAGCGCCGCGTCCCCCGACGAGACGGTCGTGGCGACGGCGAGACGAATCGCCGCCATGCCGCCCGCAGTCGGGACGACCTGCGGGCCCTCGCAGCCGACGTAGTCGGCGGCCCTGGCGCGGTACTCGCAGTAGTCGTCGGCGGGGTAGGCGCGGGCGGCAGCCAGGGCGGACTCGAAGACGCGCGCGGTTCCGTCCGGGCTCTCCGGGTTCGCGTTGGCACTGAAATCGAGGAGCCACGGCACGTCCGCGCCCCCGTGTGGCACCCGCCCGTCGCCTCCCTCGGTCCCCGACCCGGCGTCGCCGCTGAGGGCCGCCCCACTGCAAACCTCGTCGACGGCGTCCGGGTCCATCGTCCAGAAGTACCCGCCCGGGACGCCGATAACACTTTTGTCAATCGGTGGACCGATCCCCCGCGAGGAGCCACTCGGCCCGATGGCGGTCCCCGGGGCGGTTGACGTTCGCCGCCACCCGGTAGTCGCGGGTGACGTGGAGCGTCTCGCCGCCATCGTCGACCACGTTCAGGCCCGCCGGCCGGACCGCACGCCCACCGCGTCGCCACGTCGTGTCCACCGAGAAGCCGAGACCGACGACCCGCCCGACGGGAACGGCGACCGTCAGGGCCCCCGACCCGTAGCCGGCCAGGAACGCGTCGATCACGCAGCCCGCGAGCAGTGGCAGATCCGCGGCGACTGTCAGTACCGGCCGGGAGACCCGGTCGTCCGCGAGCGCTGCCTGGAGGTCGGGGACGTAGCCCTCGCCCGCGGCCTCGATGGTCGGGAGGTCGACGTGGGCGGCCGTTCCCGGGGCGTGTGGCGACGTCACCGCGTAAATTCGGTCGAGTGCACTCGCGTCGAGCGCCGTCCGGACTCGGTCGACCATGGGTACCCCACCCACGGGCCGGAGCGGCTTCTCGCCGGGCCCCAGCCGTGACCCGCGACCGCCACACATCAGGAGAGCGTCCACGCGACCACCCCCGCGTGCAGCGCGGCCAGCCTGGCGAGTTCGTTCGCGGCTCCGAAGACGTCGCCCGTCACGCCGCCGACGCGGGCGCGAGCCCATCCCAGGACGATGAGGCCGGCCGCGAGTGCCGCAGCCAGACACGCGACGCCGGCAAGTGACGGCCAGGCCAGTGCGAGCGCCGGTCCCGCGACGGCGCCAGCGACCAGGAGGTGGGCATAGCTCGCGCCAGTCAGCGAGGCGCCCAGTCCCTCGTGGGCGGGGCGTCCGAGGACGGCGAGCGTCACCATCGACAGTTTCGCGCCGACCTCGCTGGCGACGACGAGTGCGACCGCGACCCGGAGGGGGAGGCCGGCGATTGCCACCCCCGCGAGCGCCAGGCCGACGAGGTCGACGCCCACGGCGACCGTCCCACCCACGCCCAGTGCGGCATCACCCATGACCTCCCGTCGCCGTGCCGGCGTGCCGTGGACGACGACCGCGTCGCCGACGTCGGCCAGGCCGTCGACGTGCGTGACGCCGGTGATCCCGACGACGGCCAGGACGTACCCCAGCCCGACCGTCACGGCGGGGAGCGGGAGGGCGAACGGGACCGCGACGAGCAGTCCGATCAGGTACGCGGCCAGGACCATCGCGACGGGGAACTCGCCGAGGGCCAGCCAGGCCCGCTCGCTCCGACCCATCGGCAGTCGCGTCAGGAACCCGACGGCACCGCGGATCGCGGTCAGTACCACGCGATCACCCCCGCGATCCCGTAGGCCGTCAGCGCAGCCAGCCCCACGCGACGGAGTCCCCGTCGCACGTGGTCCGGGCCAGGGTTCGCTCCGTCGTCGTGTAAGACGTACGCCCCCGGTTTCTCGAGCCGGACGTCCAGTCCGGCGGCCAGGACCCCCATCGGCCAGCCGGAGTTGGGTGAGGAGACGCCGTCGACCCACGCTGCCGCCCGTTGGAGCGTGCCCGGCGCGAGGAACCAGACCGCGAGCAGCATCGCGGTCAGCCTGGCTGGCAACCACATGGCCACGTCGTCGGTCTTCGCGGCCCCGAACCCCAGCGGTCTGTCCCGGTACCCCAGCATCGAGTCCATCGTGTTCACCGCTTTGATCCAGACCGCACACGCACACGCGAGAGCGAGCGTCGCGGCCGGCCCGAGGCCACCCGCAGCCGCGAGCACCACGCCGAGCGTAAACGCCGTCAACGGCGCCACCAGCCCGTCGGCCAGGTTCTCTGCCAAACTCTCCAGCGCCGCACTCCGGATCGACGTCGCGTCGAGGGTGGACGCGTCCCGGCCGGCGAGCGCCCCGAGCGCCGTCCGCGCCCGCGAGAGGTCGGAGCCTGCAAGTCGGTCGACGCGCCGAACCGTCCCGAGGAGATGGCGTGCGCTCGTCGTCACGAAAACCACCACTGCACCGACGCCCACGCCTACCCGCCAGTCTGCCGCCGCGAGGAGGGCCACGGTCACGCCCGTCACCGCGGCCACGACTGTCGGGAGGCCCAGCGCGAGTGCGACGCCGACGGACCGTGGCCGAGACCACTCCCGGTCCAGGGCGTCGACCAGCCGGCCGAACCACGCCACCGGGTGGACTTTGGTTGGCGGTTCGCCGACCACGACGTCGAGGAGGAGGGCGACGGCGACAGACCCCGTCGCGAGACTCATCGCCGTTCCTCCAGACGCTCCGAAAGTTCGTCGAGGGGCGTGTCGTCGGTGAGCAGGACGGTGACGCCGGCCGTTCGGCCCCCGCCGTCCGCCCGCGGGTCGTCGCCAACGTGGACCAGTGACCCGCAGTCGACGCCGAGCGCGGCTGCAACCTGCGTAAACGCCCGATCGTGGGGTTTGCGCCAGCCACAGTCGACGCTCGTGACGACGGCGTCGACGGCGGTGGCGAGGTCAGCTCGGGCTAGCGTCCGTTCGACCAGGCCAGGCACGCTACAGTTCGAAAGCACGCCGACCGGCCCCGTCTCGGCGGCGGCGCGAAGAGCGGGCCGTGCCCCGTCGACGACGCTGACCGGTCCGTCGAAGGCCGCGAGGAGCGCGTCGTGGACGAGGTCTGCGTCGACCGCGAGGCCGCGACTCGCGAGCGCCTCGCGGGTGTGGACGACCAGCGAGAGTTCCTCGAGTGGGCCGGTCTGGACGTGGCTCGTCCGATAGGCCGTCTCCCAGTCGTCCGGGACCGACACCGACCGCGCTCGCAGCGCGTCGGCCACCGCCACCCACGGCTCAGTCGGGCGGTCGGCGGTGACCAGGGTGCCGAAGCAGTCGAACGAGACAGCCACGGTCCGCCCATCTCGCCTGTTGTACTTGAACGACGCGGTGTGCGACACCGAAACAAGGGAAGGTGGTAGCGCGCACCCGCGACCGCGTGCCGACCCGTGCGGGTACGGTGGATTGCCTGGGCGCGCCCGCCTCGTTCAACTGACCCACCGCGTCCGACGGACGTCGAAACTGCCACAGATCGGACACGTATGGTGCTGGACGGGGAACGGGGACTCGCAGGCCAGGCACACGTATGGACGGTGCCCGTCCTCGCGCTCCGTCAGTCCGGACACCTGCTTTGCCCTATCGAGGACACCCATTGCAACCACAAGCCAACCCTAGCGCCACGACGCTAAAAAGCCGGATGATCTTTTAGGTGAGTTTTTGGCGGTTCCCTCTTGCGGTTTTGGAGAAGGTGTTTGGGTTGTAACAGGTGGTCGCTACCCCGTCGCCCAGAACGAAGTATCTGGGTCACTCGACCGGGCCGACCGTGGCAACCGAGTCGTAGTCGATCGGACAGAACGTCCCACTGGTCTCGATCGGCACACCGCCCCAACAGTACAGAATTAATATATAATATTCAAAGTATAAGTAGTAAACTGGTACTTCCCGCCCGGATTCTGGCCGCCCTGACTCACGATCGGTGGCGACGTCGACCCGACTGAAGCGAAGTCGCTCCAGAGACAGGTCGGACGCGTCGATCCGGCGTGATCGACTACTCAGGAATAAGACACAAATTTGGAGTGGCCCAGTCTCGTCGACTTGCACCACCAAATGCACATATATACCTACGTAGGTTATAGTATATTACCTACGTATGAACCAAAAATGGGTATTTTAGATCTCGATAATTACTGGTCTAGAGAGTGTTTATTACCAATCTATTCATGTTCCCTCGTGTGTATACTCTGGCGGTTGCAGACGGAGGCGGTGGCTCATTCTCAAACACTGGTCACCCCGTACAGAGACCGCCGAGCGAATTGCACTGAAGAGGATGAGCCAAATTTTTCAGTTTGCCAATACTTTTCTTCGCCGGCCACACCACGAGCCGGAGCGAGTCCCTGGCCACGGAACTGCGCACATGACTTGCCGGAACGTGGGGCTCCATCCCCCCACGACCGGAGTGCCAGAACGAAACAGGAAGCTCGGGGAAACGGTCGTAGTAATTCGCTGAAAGCCGGCACGGTGCTCCCCCTCGCCTCAACGGACGCACGGTGCCCATGCCGAGCGCACACCGACGGCAGTGACCCAACCGGTGTGGGAGGCAGACCGGATCTGAGCAAGAGACAGCAAGTGAGTCCCACGAGCAGGGCAGCACTGTTCGAAGCGCTCCAGGGGTGGACGCGAGCTCCGCCCACGATGGCCCCACCGGGCCAGTGGACCCGATATGATCTGCGCCGGCAGAGGAAGTGGACTGACCGGGAATCCAGTCGCTACAGGTAATGGGACCCGAGACCACCCCCCTCCCCCCTGGGACGCAGATTCATCGGGAGTGCGACGACGTCCGTGGAACCGTGACCGGCGACAGCGTGGGCTGCCCGCTTCAGTACCCCGTCGATGACGATCCAGCTCGACAGGACTCAGTCGGATATTCTAGCAAACGCTGCTCCCCGAGTTGGCCATAGTGAAACGTGGAACCTGCAGCGATTCGTGCCGGTCCGGGACGGCGACTCCACGTTCACATCGTCTCGGGTGGACCTGCGTTCCGCTCACGGTTCCACTCCGTTCGACGGTTCGCGAAAACGCAGTCCGCCCTCCCCGATTTGAACACTGTGAGACGGTCCGACTCGCTACGCTCGTCGGCTGCGACTCACAAGCTCAAACCGTCTCGGGAGAGATGCTTCACTGCTCACTTCGTTCGCGGGAAAATCCGCCCTCCCCGATTTGAACGGGGGACAAGTCGATCTACAGTCGACTGCTCTACCAGTCTGAGCTAAGGGCGGGCAGGTCATGGTTGGAGGGCTGCGAGACTTAACGATTGTCATTCACCGAGTGCCGGGCACGATCGAGGCCGGCGTTCTCCTGTGGCCGCACGTGCGCGGGCAATCTTGAATATAGCATATCGCCCGAGCCTCGGCGCCGGCTCGACGACACGGGAACGAGCACGCGCCAGACCCGGTCGGTCGAAACTGCCGGAGTCGACCGCACGGGGTCGAAACCCTCATAGTGACCCCTGCCGAGCCTACGGAACGACGCCGGCCGAACCTCACGCACCCGACCTGGCGATCGGGCACAGGGCCCCAGGCCTCGCTCGAAGGCCCGAAACGCGTGTAAACGTAGGGTAAGGCCACCGTACCGCCGTGTTGGCCCGAGTGTAAGACACTCGGGGAAACTTTTATTATCCCCCACTCTGTGGTAAGGTGTGCGTAAGACGATCGTCTTACACGGCATCCGCCGGTCGGTATGACACTGCCGTCCTGCGGTTTCGCGTGTAAGGCTGCAAGGCGGGGCGACCCCCTGCCGCACGTCTTACCCAAAGGGGAACATAACAATGGAGCGTGTGACACTACGGATTCCGAAGCAGCAGATCGAAGAGGTCGAGCAAATCGTCGAGACGGGCGAATTCCCGAACCGGAGCGAGGCGATCCGGTCGGCCGTCCGCGAGATGCTCGCCGAACAAGAGACCGGTCGGGAGCGCCCGTCCGAAAAACGCGAGCGGCGTAAGAACCGCAGCTGGGCGAGGGTCTAACGATGCAGGACATCGTCAACGAGGCCCTCGAACGCGACGAGCAGGAACAGAAACAAATGGACGAGAAGGGCGCCGAAGGCTTCGGCGACCCGCGGATCGTCATCATCGGCTGTGGCGGTGCGGGCAACAACACGGTCAACCGCCTCTACAACATCGGCGTCGATGGCGCGGAAACCATCGCCATCAACACCGACAAGCAGCACCTGAAGATGATCGAGGCCGACACGAAGATCCTTGTCGGCAAGTCCCTGACCAACGGCCTCGGCGCGGGCGGCGACCCATCGATGGGCGAGCGCGCGACCGAGATGGCCCAGGGCACGATCAAGGAGGTCCTCGGCGACGCGGACCTCGTCTTCGT
>ENA-ORDC01000081-ORDC01000081.1-marine-metagenome-genome-assembly--contig:-NODE-81-length-112314-cov-19.805991_pt1 | contig 112314 bp, 107 predicted proteins | sample MGYA00237783_ERZ508515 | MGnify/ENA primary metagenome ERZ508515 (study PRJEB26186, sample SAMN06268792) | marine metagenome | isolation source: Eden Landing Ponds, San Francisco, CA, USA | place...
GACGAGGCCCAGAAACACCACAACGAGATGATCGAGGCCTACCGCGAGGCCGACGAGATCCGTGACGAGGCCGACGAGATGCACGAGAAGTTCGTCGAGGCCCAGGAAGCGGCCGACCAGCACCACGAGGACTTCGTGCGCGTCCAGAAGCGCCTGCGCGAGCTGGACAAAAAGGAAGAAGCCGAAGAGCGCCAGGAACGCGAGCAGGAACAGGAAGCCGCTCGCGAGGAAGCAGAAGAGATCTACCAGAAGTTCAAGGAAGGCGAGACCCTCGACACCGAGGACCTGATGAAACTGCAGAAGACCGGTCTGCTCTAAGCCCGGTCCGTTCTTTCTTCTCCGTTTTTCACAGCCCGGAGCGACAGCTATCGGCGGTGAGTGTCGAGGATTTTTATAGACTGGCCGTCTGCTCTCGGCTGTGACCACGCTGGTCGTCAGTATCGATCGCGGGGCAGACGTCGCGGGGGACGCCGACGCACCGGTCGTCGGCTGGGAGGCCGTCGAGTCACTGGTGACGGACTTCGGCGTCGAAGACCCCGAAGACAGCCACGTGAACTGTCTGCTGGAGTCGCTGCGCGTGGCCCGCGATCTCGAAGACACTGGCGATGACGCGGTCGTCGCGATGCTCTCGGGTGTGGGTGATCCGGTCAGCATCGACCGCGCGGTCGCCAGACAGACCGACCGGCTCGTCGAAGAGTACGACCTCGACTCGGCGGTCGTCGTCGTCGACAGCGCCGAAGACGAACGGCTCGTCCCGATCGTCGAGAGCCGGCTGACTGTCGACGCCGTCGACCGGGTCGTCGTGCGTCAGGCCCGGGATATCGAGTCGACCTACTACCTGCTCAAACAGTTTCTGGCCGACGAAGAACTCAGGGAGACGGTGTTCGTCCCCGTCGGCGCTGCGTTGCTGGTCTTTCCGGTCCTGTTGTTAGTGTTCGGGCAGGTGACGATTGCGCTCGGAGCGATCGCCGCGTTCTTCGGCGGGTTCCTGCTGTACAAGGGACTGGGGATCGACGAGTTGCTCGAAACGCTCTCGACACAGGTTCGGGAGGCGCTGTACTCCGGTCAGGTGGCCCTGGTCACCTACGTCGTCGCGGGCGGGCTCGCACTCATCGGGCTGTTTGCCGGTGCGCTGGGCGTCTCGGAGATTGGTGACCACGCGACCCTCCTGTTGGGCATGCGGTTCGTCTACGACGCCGTCCCCTGGCTGACCGCAGCGGCGTTGGCGGCGGCGACCGGGCGACTCGTCGACGAACTACTCAGACAGGAAGGCGTCCGAAACGCCTATCTGAACCTGCCCTTCGGCGCAATCGCCGTCGGGCTCGTGGTTCGAGGGGTCGCCTCGTACTTCCTGACGCGGGCGGACCTCGTCGAGACTGTGACGATGCCCGGCATCGAGTTCGGTCCGCTGTCGGTCGCCGCCGTCAAGCTCCAACCGCGCGCGGAACTCGCGCTGTTTCTGATCGCTGGCGTTCTCGTGAGTCTGATCGGCGTACGCTTTGCCGCCTATTTCAGTGGCCGGAACGTCGAAGCCGACCTCTCCAAAGAGAGCTAAACTCGGATCGTCACCGTCAAATCCGCCGGTCCGCTCGCCGAATACATGGACGAGACGATTCGCGCCAGCGGTCACGAGAACGTCAGCGCCGAGCACGCGAGTACGTTCGAACTGACCAGCGACGACTACCTGACGCCCGCGGGCGACTGTATCCTGGGTATCGAGGCCGACCGGGTCCCAGCGGAGTTCGACGACGCCTTCGTCGAAGCTTGCCAGGACAGCGAGGCGACGATCACGGCGACGCTTGAAGCCGGGGGTCACGAGACGACCATCACCGGACGCGGTGATCCCGAGATGACCTTCGAGAACGAGCGCTCGCTGGTCGGCCGGACCAGCGAGTACGTCGACGACCGGACGGTCATGGTCGAAGCAGACGCCGCTGCCGGCGACCTGGATCGCGACTTGGTGCGTGCGCTAGCCGACGGTGCGGCGGTGACGCTGACGCTTTTGGTCGAGTGACGCGGCTGGTAGACGACAGACTGTCGTCGTGGGAAGTCACGGGCGACGACCACTGCGTTTTTCGTGCTCTCACCCGGAGAGTCGACCATGCCAGCGGACGAACCTGCCGAGAACATCAGCGGCGGTGAGTCGGGCGGTGGCCGAGCGAGTGTGTTCACCACGGGTGAAGCCGCGACGCGCGCCGAGGAAGTCGTCGACCGCCTCGGCGAGCGCTACTGGCAGAAAGCCTACGGCGGCCAGGACGCCTTCGAGTGTCTCGTCAGGACGATCCTGAGTCAGAATACCTCCGACGTGGCGAGTCAGCCCGCCCACGATAGCCTGATGGAGCGCTACGGCCCAGGTGGACCGGCCGGTCGGGGCGACCTCGTCGACGCACTCGCGATAGCCGACCAGCAACGACTGGCCGAGACGATTTCGTCGGCCGGGCTCTACAATCAAAAGTCAGAGCGGATCATCGCAATCGCCGAAGAGATACGCGCGGAGTTCGGGGACGAGGACGCCTTCGACACGTTCGTTCGCGAGGGTGAGCCGGGCGAGGTTCGAGAGAAACTGCTCTCTTACGACGGCGTCGGGCCGAAGACTGCCGACTGCGTCTTGCTCTTTGCGGGCGGGCAGGAGGGTGTCTTTCCAGTAGACACCCACGTCCACCGGATCGCCCGCCGGATCGGGCTGGCCCCTGCCGACGCCGATCACGAAACTGTTCGCGAGCATCTCGAACGCGAAGTGCCGGCCAAGAAATGTGGGTTCGGACACACGGCGACGATCCAGTTCGGCCGGGAGTACTGCAGCGCGCGTAAGCCGGCCTGCCTCGACGACCCGGAGGCTTGTCCGATGGCGGATCTCTGCGAGCAAGTCGGCGTCGATCCCGAGACTGGGGACGTAGTCGATCCGAGCGAGGCTTAGAAGGAACCGCTGCCACCTTCGAGTCGGTCGATGACCTCGCGGAGGTCGGCCTCGCTCTCGATGACGTCCTTGACGTTCTCGCGCTGGCGGACCTCCTTGGCGGTGGCGTCGTAGGCACGGACGTACTCGGCGCGGCTGTGTTCTTCGAACGCGTGGCGGATGGCGAAGTAGCCGTCGGGCAGGACGGTCCCGCAGACTTCACACTCGACGCGTTCGTGATCGGTCGCCTGGTGGACGATAAGGTCCTCGACACGATCGAAGGTCCGGCCGTCGCCTTCGATCGCACACTCCCAGCGTGCCATACTCACACGTAGGCCCCCTGAGGGACTTAAAGCTATCCGGGCTGGATCAGAATCCCTTTGGGGTGGCCCGGGATATACCTGGGACAGTGACCGAGAGTCGCGGGACGAGGGTCGACATGCACGTGAAGATCCTCGACGAGTCGGTGGTCGAACGCGCCAAGTCACGCGGAATCGACGTGCTGGTCTACGCACCTCATTTCACCCGACTGCCGACGATCCAACAGCGTGCCGAACAGTTCAGCGACGACGAACTGACCGTCGTGCCCGCCCGAGAGATATTCGCGGGTCCCTGGCACGACCGCCGCCACGTCCTGGCGGTCGACCTCTCGCAGCCGATTCCGGACTTCATCACCCTGGAGGGCGCGATGCAGGAACTCGATCGTCAGCAGGCGACTGTTCTGGTCCCACATCCCGAATTTCTGACAGTCAGCCTCGACCGCGCACAGATCGACCGCTACAGCGACGTAATCGACGGCGTCGAGGCCTACAATCCGAAACACCTCTCCTGGCACAACCGACGAGCCAGTGAAATCACCCGCAAGTCCGACCGCCCCGCGTTCACCTCTTCGTACGCACATCTCCTGACCACGGTCGGTGAAGCCTGGACGACGTTCGACCGACCAATAAACGCCCCAGAAGACCTGACGGCAGCACTACGGTCCGGCAACCCACAACTTCGCCATCGGACCGGAGCCACCCATCGCGTGCGCTGTCTCGCAGAGTTTGCTCACCTCGGCTGGGAGAACACCTGGGAAAAATTCGATCGGGTCGTCCGCTCCGGCATGGAGCCGACCCACCCCGGCCACGTCGCCTACGGTGGTCGGTTCGACGACGTCCGTGTCGATCGCCACGGGGTTCTGGGCTGAGGCCTCAGGAACGACATTCGTCGCATGCTCTTCGAGAAATATTGACGATCTAAAAAACGATCTGCTCGTTTACGCCCGTTCGTTCGTCTTTCGGGCCGTTTTGGCGTCGGTCTTCGACCAGAAATGCAGCACTTTCTCGGACGAACTGTCACTATCTTCCATCGAAGGTTTCGTTTTGGAACTCATGTTGTATTCGGATACACGGATGTCGATCATATATACCTTCCCCTAATACTGCGCTCCGGTATAATGTCTCAAACTGTCTGTAATAGGTGTTATTAGGTGTGGCCGAGAATCAGGTGCTACTGGTACTCAACTGGAGAGTGTCCACGCCAAAACACGACGCGAAGTAGCCTACACGGTTGTTTATTACTTATTTGTATCTCCGGATACAAGGTTTTTTGATGGATGCGTGAGAACGCATAGATATGCCCACGACTCAGATCCGAGCGCACGGGGATCGCAACGTCCTGCCGGAGGGAACGTCACCGTCCGTGGACACCCGCGAGTGTCCCATCGACGAGTTCACGCTATCACACATGCGCTCGACCCGGACCGACGAGTAACGACCGCTGATCGTTCTTGGGAAGCTTGTTTGCGGCCCCTCCCTCTAGAGAGGGTATGGACGCTGCGTCGTTGACGCGTGAGTTAGTCTCGATTCCGAGCCACGAGGATCCGGCACGAGTCGGCGACCGGTTGGTCGAGTGGCTCGAAACCCACACCGACGCCGACGTCGAGCGCGACGACCACGGCAACGTCTTCGCACGCCGTGGTTCGGGCGAGCAGTCGCTGGCACTGGTCGGCCACCACGACGTCGTGGCGCCGGACGACAGCCAGCTCGACGACGACGAATACGTCTTCGAAGCAGACGGTGACAGGCTCTACGGTCGCGGCACCGCAGACATGAAGGGATCACTCGCCGCGATGGCCACTGCCTTCAGCGACGCAGACCCGGCGGGCGAACTCGTCTTCGTCTCGTTCGTCGGCGAGGAACAGGGCGGGGTCGGCTGTCGTGCGGCGATCGACGACGGATTCGCGCCCGACTTCGCGGTCGTCGGTGAAGGATCGACCGGGTATTCGGCAGCCGGCGTGACCGACGTCGCCATCGCCCACAAGGGTCGGCGCGGGAGTACGATCACTGCCAGAGGTGCAGCCGCACACGCGAGCGAACCCGAGACTGGCGAGAACGCCATCTACCGTGCACTGGACGCTGTCGACATCGTCCGCGACCTGCCGTTCCCGGAGACGTCGGTGCTCGATCACGAGGTGGCGGGGAGTCTCGTCGCGACCGAGATCGAAGGCGGCAGCGCCTGGAACGTCGTTCCCGAGGAGTGCACCGTGACAGTCGACGAGCGTACCGTTCCGGGAACGCGCGCGCCACTAGATCGCGTCGAGCGACTGGACGGCGTCTCCTGGGCTGTCGAGCAAGACCTGCCGCCCATGGCCTGCGGGAACGGGCGTTTCGCAGACGTCGCGCTCGAAGCCGCAGACACGGTCCAGGACGGGACGCCCGAGTTCGTCGTCAAACCCCACGCGACTGACGCCGGCTGGCTCGCCTCCCGGGCCGGGACGACGTGTCTGGTTATCGGGGCCGCTGAGCCGGGCGAAGCCCACACCGCGACCGAGAGCGTCTCGCTAGCGGTCGTCGACCGCTGCGAGGCGATCTACCGATCCATCGCAGAGACCTGGGCCTAGGTCGAGACGGTCGAACGTTCCGGCCGTCGAAAAGCGTGTTTGAGACTCTCTCGCGCACGTCCACGGATTCTTTAGGTGGCCCGCCCGTAGGCCGCGCTATGCCAGCGACGACAGACGACGCGACCGACGCCCCGCAAGCATATCGGGAGTTGCTCGAGCACTATCGACGATACAGTAATCTGAACAAGGCTTCGGGAGTGCTCTCGTGGGACCAGCAAGTGATGATGCCCGAAGGCGGTGCCCCCGCCAGGAGTCAGCAACTCTCGACGCTGTCGGGACTCCAGCACGAACTGCTCACCGACGAGGCCGTCGGCGACGCCCTCGAAGCTCTCGCCGACGCCGACCTCAGCGACGAGCAGGCAGCCGTCGTTCGGGAGATCCGCAGAGAGTACGAGCGATCCGACGCTGTCCCGCAGGAACTAGTCGAGGAAGTGACCGCGACTGCCTCGGAAGCGATCGAAGTCTGGGAGGGTGCAAAGGCCGACTCGGACTTCTCGCAGTTCGCACCGACTCTGGAGAAGCTGGTCGAACTTCGCCGCGAGATCGCCGCTCACATCGACCCCGATCGAGAGCCCTATGCCGTACTCTTCGAAGAGTACGAGCCGTACCTCGACCTCGAAACCGCAGAACGAGTGCTGACGCGCCTTCGCGAGGAACTCGTCCCGCTGATCGAGGACATCGGCGAGAGCGACGTCACGCTCCCGCGTGCCTTCGACGGCGGCTCGTACTCGACGGACGCCCAGGAATCGCTCTCACGTGACATTCTCGACCGTCTCAACTACGACTGGGAGCGCGGCCGCCTCGACACGTCCAGTCATCCGTTCACCTCCGGCTCTCAGTTCGACTGCCGTGTCACCACGCGGTTCCTCGAAGACGATCCGTTGAGTGCACTCACTGCGACGATCCACGAGTTCGGACACGCATTCTACAATCTCGGCCTGTCCCAGGACCACTACGGCGACCCGCTCGGTGAGTCCCGGGATCTCAGCGTCCACGAATCACAGTCGCGCCTCTGGGAGAACCACGTCGGCCGCAGCCAGCCGTTCTGGGAGCTGATCGGCGACGACGTCCGGGAGACCTTCGACGTCGACGCCGACGACGAGACCCTCTACGAGGCCGCCAACGTCGTCTACGACGACAACCTCATCCGGGTCGACGCGGACGAACTCACCTATCACATGCACATCATCGTCCGCTTCGAGATCGAACGCGACCTCGTCAACGGCGATCTCGACGTCGAAGACGTCCCCGAGGTCTGGAACGACAAGTACGAGCAGTATCTCGGCATTCGGCCCGAAAACGACGCCGAGGGCTGTCTACAGGACATCCACTGGAGCTACGGTAACTTCGGGTACTTCCCGACGTACACCCTGGGCAGCGTCATGGCAGCCCAGCTCTACGCGGCCGCCGAAGACGACCTCGGCGACCTCGACGGCGATATCCGAGCCGGCGAGTTCGAAGCCCTCCAGGAGTGGCTTCGCGAGAACGTCCACCGGCACGGTGCGCGCTATACGACCGACGAACTGGTCGAGGTGGCGACCGGGGAGACCTATACGGCCGACTACTTCCTCGAGTACGTCACCGAAAAGTACGGCCAGTTGTACGACCTCTGATCGATCCGCCGCTTCGGTTTTCCGCCCCCTCAGTCGGCCGAGACGCCTTTCGAGACGCTGTACCACTCGCCTTCCCAGGTGAAGAGGTACTCGACGAGCGCCTTGATAGCGACCAGACTGTACAGCGGGAACAGCAGGGGAATCGCCAGCCACGTCAGCCCGAAGGCGTCGATCGACCCCTGCCAGTAATCCTGGATCTGGACCGCGAGTGTGATCGCGATGACGATCGCCAGTCCACCGATCAGAACGTCGAATCCGCCGTCGACGGCCAGGACGGCGAACTTCGAGATGACCGACAGCAAGAACAACCCTGCCGCGACGGTCCCGAGCGCGATCAGCGCCGAGAGCGGATTGCGGTAGTCCGTCAGCGGTCGACTCTCTCCGAGGAGGTAGTGGGATGACTGGGCGTAGCCCGTCATCCAGCGCTTGCGCTGGCCCCACCAGTCCCGCAACGTGTGTGCGCCCTCGATCTTGGAGGGGTACGCCAGCAGTTCGACCACGTCCAGTCGATGTTTGTAACACCGATAGGCGAACTCGAAGTCCTCGGTCAGCATCTCGGTGTGATACCCGCCAGTCTCGACCAGCGCCTCCCGATGCATGACGACTGCACGCGAGGCGGCCATCCGAAAGTCGGTGACCACGTAGAGTCCGCGCCGGGCGACGAAGTTCAGGAGGACCGACTCGTAGTAGGCGATCGACTCGATCACGCCAGTCGGTTCGGGGATCGTCCGCCCCTGGACGACGTCACAGTCGTCGAGTTCGGCGACGGCGGCCGCGACGAACCGCGGGTGGATCCGCTCGTCGGCGTCGAAGACGGCGACGAACGCGGCGTCGACGATCTCGGTCGCGTAGTTGATCGCGCCGGCTTTCGATCCCGGATACTTCGTGTTCTCCAGGGCTTCGACGCGTTCGTGGTCGTCGGCCAGTTCGTGTGCTCGCTGCTTGCTCGGCTGATCGTCGGACTCGTAGACGACCCAGACGGTCAGGTTCTCGTAAGTCGAAGCGAGTAGACTCTCGACGCTGCGGTGGAGTACGCCCGCGTCGTCGTAAACTGGGACCAGTGCGGCCACGTGGCCACCATCGGTTGCGATCCCGGGTTCGCCGTCCCGGTAGCTGTGCCACAGAAAGAGCAGCCCTGAGACCAGAAAGAAGCCCGCGAACGTCGTCATCGCGAAGGTCGCTTCGATGAACTGCAGGTCGACGACCAGCGGTGGCTGATCCACCGAGAGTCCCACTGCCCAGAATCCCTGGACGTATCCGCCAGCGAGGACCAGGACTGAAATCGCGAGGAAACCGACTCGTCCGGCCCACTCTCGTAGTGTTCCCATTGGATGAGTGTCTCCTGTCCGAACGGATATACGTTTTCAACTGAAGCGGTGCCCGGGTATCTGCTCAGTACGCGAGGTCGTCGGTGAAGTAATCCAGCAGCAACACTGCACCGCCACCGATAGCGACGGCGAGGACGATCGGCAACACCGACCCGGCGGCGAGTGTCGGGTCCGTATCCAGTACGCGCTCGACGGGCAGTCGCAACGCACCGACCATCAGACTCACCAGAAACGACAGCGTCGCGACGCGGTAGTTGTCGAGCGCCCACCTGATCAGATGCGCGATGGTGAAGAGCCCGAGTATCGCACCGAGACCGAACGTGAACACTGTCGTCGCGGCGTCGGCGAGTGATCCGATCGCACGATCACCGACGACGACGGCGAGCACGCCGTCGACGAACGACGTGAGGACACCAGTCAGGTACTCATACTGTCCGAACAATACGAGGAAGAACGCCCCCGAGACGCCCGGCAGGATCATCGCGACGATCGCGATCGATCCCGCGACGAAGATGATCGGTACGGTGTGGGCGACGTCGCTACCGGAGGTGACTCCCGAAACCAGAAACGCGATCGCGAAGCCCGCAACCGCCGCAGCGATCCGGCCGGGCGTATCGACGGCCATGTGCTCGTAGAGGACGACCGCCGAGGCAGCGATCAGTCCGAAAAAGAAAGCAAAGGTGAGCGCTTCTGCCTCCTGGAGTGCGGCGTGCATGACCCGAGAGACGGTGACGATGGCGCTGACGACGCCGAGGCCCAGTGCCAGCAGAAACGGGACGTCCATCTCCAGCAGTCGGTCGTAGAAGCGCCGCCGGCCCTCACGACGATGGACGCCGGTCAGCAGGAACACTGCTGTCGGATCGAGGCGCGTGATCGCCGTGATCAGCCGCTCGTAGATCCCCGTGATGAACGCGATCGTTCCGCCGGAGACCCCAGGGACGGAGTCGGCCGCGCCCATCGCCAGCCCCTTCAGATAGACCGTTACCAGCTGCTGGACGGACGCGCTGACAGCGACCGCCGTATCCTGCTGGGTGTCGCCCGCCACGGTTAGCCTGCGACTCTGACCGCGGGGATCTGAGGCTCGACCGCGTCGAAGACGGGTTCGATCGAACTGGACCCGCTGTTCTGGTCGTCGTCACTGGAGTTATCGCCTGATCCGTCTGTGGTGTCGTTGGTCTGGTTCTGGTCCGGGAGGTCGACCTCGGTCAGCGTCACCTCGACCGGCGAGTCGTCTTCACCGATGACCTGTGCTTCGGTCACATCTTCGGTCGCGTTGTAGTAGGCCATCTCGACCGATCCGTTCACCAGCGAGTACTGCTGTGCTGCGAACTGATAGGAGTCGGTCGCACGGACACTCGTGTTGGTGTATCCGTTGTCCGGGCCCCATTCGTCCGCGCCGGTCGAGGCGTAGGGGACGGTCATCGTGAACTCGCCGTCGGCGTTCGTCTGGGCGCGCTGATAGTACGGGAAGGTTCGATTGGTGTTCGGGATCCGCATCTCGACGGTCGCCGTGACGGTCGCGTTGGCTGGCCCCTGCCCCTCGATGGTCGCGCCGGGGACGCGCTCGAAGACTTTCGTCCAGTGGGGGTTACGCTCTGACAGCTGCAGCGTTCGCTGAGGACTGAGCCCGAACTGGCTCAGATCGAGTCCTTGCTGATACAATCTGATCAGTCGGTTGTGAGACGCCTGGAGCGGGTTGATCGTCCGGTCGCTGACCTGGACCAGTCGGTAATGTTCCAGCGCCGGCACGCGCTCGCTCGGATACGGACCGAACCCACCGACCTGCGCGGCCGTCGAGTTGTTGACCGCGGCTCGTGCAGCGTTCATACTGCTGTAGGTCTGGAGAAGCTGGGTGTCCTGACCACCACCCCAGCGCGTCACGATCGGCTGTGGGTCCATCGCGCTGCCGTGATAGCGATAGAGACGGTTGACCATCGTCTCGTAGTAGTCCTGCGTGTACAGGAAGTATCCTTGTCCCAGTCCGACACCCTGCACGTAGTCGCTGGCTTCCTTGTCGTCGACGAACGCTGGCGGTGCAGTGAACTTGCTGCCGCCAGTCGCCATCTGCCAGTCGACCATGACGTAGCGCGTCTGGGCGTTCTCGCCCTCGCTCATGTTCGCGAGGACTTCCTGATTGGCGACGGTCTCGTTCTCGGCCAGCAGGAACCGTGCGGCGTCGCTGGCGGACTCCTGGAACGGGTTGGCAACCGGGATAGACTCGCCCTCGGTCGTGATCCAGTGACCGTAGTCCCACCACGAGAGGACGCCGTACGATCCGTCGGGGTAATCGTAGTCGTCGACGTTGGCAAATTCACCCCAGTAGTCCAGCGTGTTGCCTTCGCCGCCGTAGTTGCCCTGGTCCGGGGTGTTCTCGTTCAGCCAGTCGAGGCTGCTGTCCCAGCTGATCACGCTGATCGGCTCGCGGGTCTCTGACTGTGAGAGGACGTCGCTCTGCTGGCCACTCACGCCGACGGCCATCGGCACGACCAGCAGCAACAACACCGTCACGACCGCCATGATCTGATACGGGCGAACGTCCGTCGAGGCCTCTCTGGCGGCCTGGCTGAGATACTGGAAGCCAGTGCCGATCGCGTAGGCTGCCATCACTGCGAAGGGGACCGTGAGATAGTAGCTGAATCGTGCCTGCGTGTACGAGGCTGAAAACATCACCGACAGCCACAGCACGACGAACAGCAGCTCGGATCGGGACTTCTGCAACACGATCGAGCGTCCGACTGCAAGTGCCCCGCCGATGAGCGCGATGAAGGGGACGAACCCGTACCACGTCTGGAGGGTCTCCAGTGGGTTCGGCAGCGCTCGGACCTCGGCGACGGTTGCCGCCGCGCCCGAGGGGCTCTGTCCGACGAACCGACCGAAGATACGGATGAACTGCTGGTAGAAGAGGTTGTAGACCCGTGGCGCGAGGAGCGCTATCGCGGCGACCCCGACGATGATCGTGCCGAAAGCGACGACGGCGTACGTCCACTCGGGGTACGAGCGGTCGTCCCAGATTCGGCTGATACCGGCCAGTGCTGCACACCAGAACGCCCCGATCAAGGCCAGCCCGGGTTGGAGCAGCGAGAACTTCACCGGTGCGACGTCGAGTCGCTCGATGGGCAACAGCATCAAGACCGCGGTGACGACGAAGAGGACCGCGCCGGCGATGAGGACGTGTTCGGGACTGCGGCCTTTGAGATGGTCCAGGACAGCCTGAATAGTGACGTACAGGCCAAGAATGCCGAGCAACAACACGCCAGGCGGCCAGACCCACATGTACAGCGCTGTCGCGATTCCGGCGAGTGCTGCATAGGCGACTGGCCGGCGAAGCCCCGCATAGTCTCGGTCGAGGACCAGTTCCCAGACGGGCTTTTCCTGGTCTGCGACCTGCAGTGCCACGACGATTGCGAGTGCGGCGAGCGCCTGCGTGAACGCCTCGGCGACGTGGTGGTCCGCGGAGCCGACGAGACCGCGGGCCAGCAACGTTCCGCTCGACAGGGCGACGATCACAGCTGCAACGATGCCACTGAAACGATTCTTACCCAGTCGCTTGCCGAGGTAGTACGTCGGGATCAGGATCAACGTCCCGACGACGGCTGGCGCGAAGAGATGGACTAATTCGATCGTCTGTTGACTCGGATTCCCGAGCCCGACGACCAATGCGGCCGTGGCGATTACCTGATCGTAGATCGTCCCGAACTGCGATACGGAGGTTCCTGTCGGGAAGTTCGTCCATACCTCGAACGGCATCGTCTCCGGCCAGTTCCTGGCCGTGTACTTCACCTGGCGGAGGTGATACCAGGCGTCGTTTCCGCTGAAATACACTTCGCCACCGGAGACGAAGTTGCCCCACGTCCGTGCCCGAGTCCAGAACGCAAAGACGAGGAGTCCTAAAAGCGCCGGCACGTGATACCACTGCTTGAACCATGCCAGCGCCTCGTCTACCTCTGCGAACGCTTCGTCACTCTCTTGGCTCATAAACGGGCGACCTCCAGGTACTCATTAGCCGGTCAAACTGCCAAGGCGCGCATAAGCCTTATGAAGTCTGTCCGCTCGGGGAGGTCAGATCGCCGGAAGTCGAGCAGACCGCATTCGGAAGAAAACGCTTAGGCCCGTGGCCCTCCCACCCCGACCCATGCGCGTCTCGGTCGTCCTGTGTACCCACTCGCTGGATCGTTACGACGACCTGCTGGACGCCGCCGACAGCGTCCGCGCCCAGACCTACGAGAACGTCGAGCTCGTGCTCGTCAGCGACGGCAACGACGAGGTCACAGAACGGTTCGAGTGGGACTTCGGCGCTGACGGAGACACCGTCGTCACCGAACTTCCCGAGAACCGCGGCCTCCTCGAAGCCCGCAACCACGGTGCCGACGCCGCGACCGGCGACGTCGTGGCGTTTCTCGACGACGACGCTATCGCCGATCCCGACTGGGTCGCCGAACTCGTCGAGGCGTACGAACATCGGGGCGCCATCGCAGCCGGCGGGAAGATGGTCCCCGAGTGGGTCGCCGGCAAACCCGGATTTCTCCCCGAAGAGTTCTACTGGCTGATCGGCGTGACCCACCGCGGGTTCGGCCCCGACGGCGACGTCGAGAAAGCCGGCGAGGTTCGCAACACGAACGGTTCGAACATCTCGTTCGATCGCGAGGTCTTCCTCGAATTGGGCGGATTCGACACCGACATCGGCGGCCGCAAGGGCGACGCCAACCTCCAGGGCGGCGAGACCGAGCTCTGTGCACGTCTCCAGAAAGAGTACGGACAGGGCGTCTGGTACAACCCGAGGGCGGTCGTCGCGCACAAGGTATTCGAGTATCGAACAGACGTCCGCTGGTTGCTCGACAGGGCGTTCTGGCAGGGTTACTCCAAGCGGGCGATGGAGACCTTCGTCGAGGATTCGACCGACGAAGAGACCGATTTTCTGGAACGATTGCTCACCGAGTTCGCCCCGGAACGGTTTCGGTCAGCCGTTACGTCACCGTCGAAATCCGCGATTACCCAGTTGGTCATGCTGTTCGTGCTGACTGGCACTGTCGGCGCGGGCTACCTCTATGGCGCCCGCAGATACTGACGCTGATGCGGTGGCTACGACGGGGAGTGCGCTCGCTATCTTTTTCACCGGCGTCCCCCACGATATCGTATGACCGACGACGCGCTGGCGGATCTCGACGTGGCCGTCGCCCACTGGCACGTCAACGCCTGGGGTGGCGCCGAGTATCTCGTGACGCATCTCGCCGACGTGCTCGGTGAAGACACAGTGTACACGATCGGCACCCCGTCCCCCGACGAACCGAATCCATATGGAGACGTGCAGTTCGTCGACGTCGTACCCTCGCTGTCGCCGACGCCGCTTCGACACCTCCAGTCCCGTGTCGGCCGTGTCTTCGAGTACGCCCTCTGGGAAGACGTCGACTGGCGGGCGTTCGGCGATCCGGATATCCTCGTGACATCGGGCGCGACGACCCGGGCTGTAATTACGCCCGACGACACCCTTCACATCAATTACTGTCACTCGCCGCCGCGGTGGTTCTACGACCTCTATCACGACCGCAAGGACTCGTTCACGGGGCAACTCGCCCGCCCGTTGGTCAGATATCTCAGGCTGCGCGACGTGACTGTCGATCCCCGCGTCGATCACTATCTGGCCAACAGCCCGGTCATCGCCCGTCGAATTCGGAAGTACTACGACCGAGAATCGACAGTCGTGTATCCGCCAGTCGACCTGGCTGCGTGCCGAACTGGCGGGGATCGCGGATACTACCTCCACCTCGGCCGTCTCGACGAGGAAAAGGGAGTTCCCGAGATCGTCACGGCCTTCCGGGGGACCGATCACGAACTCGTCCTCGCAGGCGGTGCGGGAGACGTTGCGGACACGGTCCGGCGCGACATCGAGCGCGCGCCGAACCTCGAGTACCGGGGCTTCGTGCCCGAGGAGACCAAGTACGAGTTGTTGTCGAACTGTCGGGCACTCGTCTTTAACGGTCGCAACGAGGACTTCGGGATCGTCCCCATCGAGGCAAACGCCAGCGGGAAGGCCGTGCTGACCCGCGAAGAGGGATTCCCGGCAGTGTTCGTGACTGCGGGCGAAAACGGACTCCATCACGATGGAACTCCAGGCGGGATCCGGGAAGCCATCGAGCGATTCGAGCGTGACGGCATCGACGGCGACCCGCGTGAGCGGGTGGACAAATTCTCCGTGGACGCGTTTGGTCGCCGACTTCGGAACACGCTGGACAGCGAGTACCGGTCGTTCGTGGACCTCTCCGACGCCGACAGTCGAACGTAGCGATCACCGCGACGGTGATTCACAGTGAGTACTGTAGCGCTTTATCACTACGACCACCCGACTCCGGACGGTCGATGTGGAACAGACCGACAGTAATCACTATCAGACGTAGCCGAGGTCTTCGAGACGGTCTTGAACCATCTCCTGATCGTGCTCCGATTGCGTAACCGTTCCGTCGTCGGAGACGGTCCGGCGCTGCCCAGTCTCGACGACTGCCCACGGTACGTCGACGAGTTCGGAATTGCGGATGCCGGACGGGTGACCGTACACCTGCAGTGGCAGGGGAAACGTCCGCTCACCGAGCATGTTTCCGTGGTCGCTGGTCAGGACCGTCCGTCCCTCGATTTCGTCTAGCAACTCGGAGACGGAATCCAGCGTTCTGGTCAAATTGTCCCCGTACGCGTCCCAGACAGCCTCCTTCGAGACGAGACCCATATACAGTGCGTCCCACGGCGTATGTGGGCGCCCCTTCTTCACGTCGTCTTTCAGCCCTGTCTCTTCCTGTTTCTCTTTCCACCCCTCGAAGTCGTCGATCTGCCACCCGTGAAACTGTAACTCGGGGGCCGTGACGAACGGATGGTGGGGTTGCATGTAGTGGACGACGATTCGCTTGTCGGGATGGTCACGGTGGGCTCGAATCGCGGTTTCGGTCGTCTGCTCCGGGAGAACTGTCCGCGTCTCCTCGTCGAACTCGCTCACCCAGGGTTCGTAGATCTCGTGGAAGGCGTCCCCCGCCTCCCGCGAGACGAACGGGTTCGCTGTCACGTAGACCATATCACCGAACGACCTGCCAGCGAAGTTTTGACGGACCCACTCCTGGGTAGCACTGCCACGACTCGTCACGGTGCGGTACTCGTCGTACCTGTCCACATCCGCCCGTTCCTCGAAGAGATCGGTTCGACAGGCATCGAGAACGATCAGCGTATCCCAGTCCGCTTCTGGAACGTCTATCGCAGCGCTCCGTGTCGGATACACAGTGAGGTGGAACGGCGCGATGAGACGATGGAAGAATCGATTACGCCACCAAAAACGGTCATCGTAGTTGTCGCGTATCTCTCGGTATGCGTAGCGTAATCCGTCGAGGACGCTCATCAAATCGTTGTGTGCGTGGTAGCCACTATATTCCCTTCGGTCGGGTGAGGAGAAGGGGATGGAAAGAGTTATTTGCCGGCAGCAGGGCCATCACTACGAAAACGGCGTCCAATGAAAGTCGAGCTCTTCGCGACTGGCCCGGATCAGGATTGTGGCATTGCGACATACACGAAGACTCTAGAGGACGCTCTGGAGATCGACTACCACCGAACGCCGGTGAGATTGCGGTCACTCAACGTGGTTCATTACATCAGACAATCTGTGAAGGCGGGGACGACGGACAGCGACGTCATTCACGTTCAACACGAGTACGATATCTACGGGCCGAAAAGTATCGCGAGTTGGTTCGTCTTTCCGATTCTGTGGATCCTCTCGACGCTCCGTAGACGCCCGATCGTCATCACCTTCCACAGTGCATGGGGCGAAGAGACCGTCGAGCCGCCGTTGGTGGGTTTGAAGTGGACGTATCTCCGCCTCAACAACTGGATGCTGGCACGCGTGGCCGACTACGCGATCTTCCTCTCCGAGGACACGCGGCAGACGTTCGAGGCGACCACGTCGCTGTCGTCCGTCGAGGTGATCGCCCACGGCGTTCCGACCGACATCCATCCGATGTCACGTGAACAAGCCTGCAATCGGCTCGGGCTCGATCCGGACACCGACATCGTCGCCGAACCGGGGTTCGTGCGGCCGCAGAAAGGGTATCACACGTTCCTCGATATCGCCGAACGAGTCCCGGAAGCGACGTTCGTCGTCGGCGGCGGTACGCACGAAGGCGAATACGAGGAGTACATGGCCGAGATCCAGTCCAGATGTGGCGAGGGTGTCGTCGTCACAGGGGTATTGGACGACGACGAATTTCACGCGCTGTTCAACGCGATGGACCTCGCAGTGCTCCCGTATGAATCAGTGACACAGAGCGGGATACTGAACTGGTGTCTCGCCTACGAGGTCCCGGTTCTCGGAACCGATGTGGAGCGCTTCCGGGAACTCACAGCCGAGTACGGCTTCCCGGCGGTGTTCCCGATCGACGACCCCGACAGTGGTGCGGAGCGAGTGCGAACGGTGCTCGAAGACCCACAGCCGGTACTCGAATCGATGCGGGACTACCGGGCTGCCCACGGGATGGACGACATCGCCGCGACCCACGCAGCGGTTTACCAACGCCTCCTGTGAGCGATATCTCGGTGGCCGACAAACCACGACTGATTTCAACCAGCGTGACCTCGTGTCCCACAAGAATGCTGGATAAGATACGGTACGCAGCCTCCGAGATCGCCGCCAATGGAGACGATCCGTACTGGTGGCGGTTGCGGTTCTCTTCCCGCATCGCGGGCCCGATACTGGGGAAGATACACGGTAATTCGGGCATCGATTTCATGGACGAAGACTGGGACAATCTGTTCCTTCTGGACGCCTGCCGAGCGGATCTCTTCGAGGAGTGTATCGATACCGAGCAGTTCGACGAGTACCGGCGTGTCCACTCTATCGGCTGTTCCAGCCCGGAGTGGATGGAGAAGACGTTCGATGGCGCGGCGTATCCCGACACGGTCTACGTGACGGCTAACCCCTGGATCTCGAAGATCGCGCCCGACTCCTTCCACAAGATCGTGAACCTGTGGGTGGAGTCCGGTGAGCTCTCCGAAAAAGAGATCAAAAACGCCGGTGGTGCGATCGACGGTGTGGGTGTCAGCGGAGGTGTCACCATCCATCCGGACACGCTCTCTGACGCAGCTCGGTCGGTCCACGAGAGATACCCGAACAAGCGGATCATCGTCCACTACTTCCAGCCGCACGCACCAGTGGTTGGTAACGCCGACGGGACACCGCGAGCCGACACAGACGACGGGCTCCACCCGGGTGACGACCTCAAGGCGGGAAACGTGACACGCGAGGAAGTGTGGGAAGGCTACAAAGACAACCTCCAGTATGCGTTCCACTACGCCCAGGACCTCGCCGAGGACCTCGAAGGCCGAACAGTGTTCAGTGCCGACCACGGGGAACTGTTCGGCGAGCGGCTCTGGCCGTTCCCGCTGCGCGGGTACGCCCATCCCGACGGCGTTCGACACCCCCGACTCACGGAGGTCCCGTGGGCGGTGACAGAAGTCGGTTCCCGACGACGGATCGTCGACGGTGAGATCAGTCGTCACGAGAGCGACGAAGGCGAGATCGACAATCGGCTCCGCGATCTCGGGTACAGAGTCTGAAATGACGAACGTTGCCCTGGTCGTTCTGGACACCGTCAGGAAAGACTGTTTCGACGTACACACGCTCTTCGACGACTGCCACTCGTTGGCGGGCACCGACGGGTACGACAACCCCAATTCCAAGATCTGACAGATGAGCATCGGAGACACGGACTTCGGCGTCCAGGTCGGGATCGGTGTGGTTGGACGGGTCGTGACGATGCTGGTCGCGTTCCTCGGTGCGATACTTCTCGCACGCCTGCTGGGACCGTCGGGATACGGTGCGTTCTATCTGTTGATGGCGATCGTCTCGTTTCTCGACAATCCTGTCACAGGGTGGGCAAATGCGTGTCGAAAGCGCTTGACGGAAGTCGACTTTCCGTCGGGAGAGGCAGTCGGCTCGACGCTGATCGGGATCTTCATCTCGATCGCCGTGGTCACGATAACGGCGTTCGTGTTCGCCGACCCGATCGCGAGGCTTACCGAGCAATCCGACGGCTGGATTCTAGTTTCGGTGCTGTTCTCGGGCGTTGTCGTGTATCTCACGACATTGGAAGTGCTCAAATCGACTGCATATTTTGGCGTGAGCAACTGGCTGATGGCAGTCAGGGACGTCATCCGCGTCCTCGCACAGGCGGCGTTTGTGCTCGGCGGCTACGGGGTCGCGGGGATGGTCGGTGGGATGGTCATCGCGAACCTCGTGGTCGCACCGGTTGCGCTCTACCTGATCGGGGCCCGACCGCGGGTCCCGTCCCTGGACTCACTCCGCCAAATCGGGATTTTCGCCCGGTCGAGTATCCCGAACGGTATCGTCGGCACCGCACAGAATCGAATGGACGTGCTACTCCTCGGTGCGCTGGCCAGTACCAGTGTCGTCGGTAATTACGAAGTGAGTATGAAGATTACCATGCCGGCGATGTTCGTTGCGGGCGTGTCGAGCAGTGGTCTCATGGGGCGAATCAGTAATCTCCAGAGCAAGGGCGAGGAGATCGAACGGGAAGTCCGGAACAATCTCGCGTACGCCAGCGTGATCGCTGTCCCCCTGTTTTTCGGTGGGTTGGTGATGGGCCGACCAGTCGTGGTCACGTTCTTCGGGAGCGAATACGCGGATGCTGGGGCCTTCGTCGCCGGACTAGCGCTGTTTCACCTGTTTCGGTCACAGAAATCGATCCTCGTCTCGGTGATAAACGGGGTGGACCGACCAGAACTCAATCTCAGAACCTCTGTCGTCGTCTTCTCCGTGAACCTGTTGTTGGGCGTCGGTCTGTACTTCCTGATCGGGCCGATCGGTGTCGTCGCCGCGACGGTCGTCAGCGAAGCTCTTGGGTATCTCTTCCGAGCCTATGTGGTGGGCACTCTCGTTCCAGGGATCGAACTCCTCCCACGGCCGCTGATCGAACAGTTCGTCAGCGGTGCGCTGATGGCCGCTGTCGTGTGGACGGCCAGGTCGATGCTACCGCTAGCGTGGTGGGGAAATGTCATCGCGATCCTCTGTGTCGGTGGCCTGACCTACACCGTCTCGCTCTTGTTCACCAGCAAAGAGCTTCGATCGACTGTGCGGGCTATCGGACGTGATGCGGGGCTGTTATGACTGGCCAGTAACGTTCAAATCCTCTTGTCGACCTCGGACTGGTCGGTCAAACGATGCGGGGCCGCAGCGATGTCAGTGTGCTTCTCGTGACGTACAACGAAGAGTGAGTGAGCGGGCCGGACGCGATTTGAACACACGGTCGTTCCCGTTCGCTCCGCCTTCGACGTCGCTCACCTCCCACTCCCTGCGTTCAAATCCCGCCGGGTCCGCACAGCAATTGCTCGCGGTTTTGCGAGCGATAGAGTGAGCGGGCCGGACGCGATTTGAACACGTGACCGTCTGATTAAGAGTCAGACGCTCTGCCAGACTGAGCTACCGGCCCTTGCACCTGCTCGTAATGGCAGGCCGGTAAAATAGGTTTCCTTTCGACCGCGGGACGGCACGCCCTCTCATTTCAAAGACTGAGAGGAAAGTCGGTGTTATAAGGCCTTCCGACACGACCACCAAGACGCTATGAGCAGCGTCGTTACGATGGCCTCGATGTCTTCCTACGCCATCCTCGGTTGTGGAAGCGTCGGCCACGCCGTCGCCGAAGAACTGGTCGAGGAGGGCAAAGACGTCCTCATCCTCGACAAGGACGAGGGACGGGTCGAAGCGCTCCGCGATCAGGATCTCAACGCACGCGTCGCGGACATTCAGGACCCCTCGATCGCAGAGGACGTCGCCGGCCGCGACGCCGTCCTCATCCTCTCATCTGAAGTCGAGGCCAACAAAACGGCCGTCGAAACGCTTCGAGAAGCAGAGACCGACCACTTCATCGTCGCCCGCGCGTCCGACCCCGTCTCCGCGGACGAACTCGCCGAGCGCGGAGCCGACGTCGTCATCAATCCCTCGGCCGTCATCGCCGACTCTGCACTCCGATCGCTCGAAACCGGCGAACTCGAACACCGCGCGAAACAACTCTCCGAGGTCATCGACGCGACCGGCGATCAACTCGCGATTCTCATTCACCGGGGCCCGGACCCGGACTCGATCGCCAGTGCGGCCGCATTGCAGGCGATCGCCGACCACCGCGGAATCGACGCCGATATCATCTACGAGGGAGAGATCGGCCACCACGAGAACCGCGCGTTCGTCAATCTCCTGGGGATCGATCTCCTCGCCCGCGACGAGACCAATCTCGACGAGTACGACACGATCGCCATCGTCGACTACTCAAAGAGCGGCGACCCGGAGGCCACACCACTCGAAAGCGTCGACATCCTCATCGACCATCACGAACCCGAAACCGAGATCGACGCCAGTTTCTCGGACGTCCGGCCCAACGTCTCCGCGACCTCGACCATCCTCACCAAATACGTTCAGGAGTTCGACCTCAACCTGAGTCAAGAGGTCGCGACAGCCTTGCTGTACGGTATTCGGGCCGAGACGCTGGACTTCAAACGCGACACGACGCCGGCGGATCTGACTGCGGCCGCCTATCTCTATCCGTTCGCGGATCACGACACGCTCGAACAGGTCGAGTCGCCGTCGATGAGCCCGGAGACCCTCGACGTTCTCGCCGAGGCGATCCGCAACCGAGACGTCCGGGGGAGCCACCTCGTCTCGAACGCCGGCTTCATCCGCGATCGGGAGGCGCTGGCCCAGGCCGCCCAGCAACTCCTCAATCTGGAGGGAATCACCACGACTGCAGTCTTCGGCATCGTCGACGAGACGATCTATCTCGCCGCGCGCTCGAAGGATATCCGGATGAACATCGGGAACGTCCTCAGCGACGCGTTCTCCGATATCGGCGAGGCCGCGGGCCACTCGACCGACGCCAGCGTCGAGATTCCGCTTGGCATCTTTACGGGCATCGAGAGCAGTGAGGACAATCGCGAACTGCTGTTGTCGCTCACCGAGGAAGCCGTCAAGACGAAACTGTTCGAGGCGATGGGCGTCGAGGGCGACAGTTCCAACGGGTCCTAGGCGCGCATTTCGCCTTCTGCGTCCGGCTCTGCCGATTCGGAGTCTGGGGTCTGCATCCGCTCGACGATCTCGTTGATGATGACGACGTCGCCGACGGCCTGGACCCAGCGGTAGGGGACGATGACGCCCCTGGAGCTGCGGGTCTCCTGGTCGAACAGTTCGTGGTTGAGCTGGTGGAGGGCGAGGCCCGTGACGGACTCGGCGTTGAGATCGAGGCGTAGATCCTCGATTTCGCCGACGAAGACGCCGTTGTTCGAGTAGACTTCGCGACCGACCAGCGTCGTGATCTCCGATGGCGTGGTCTCCCTGTCGATAGCCATATGCGGCCACTCGAATTGTGGAACCTTAACTCTTGGTTGCTCGGCTTCCGAGCGTCTGACTCGCGTCTTGCGCGGCAGCGAGATTCTGTCACTGGCGCTGGGGACCGCCAGCCATTTTCACCAGGGCGTCGTCGCTCTATGCATGCAACTCACCTTCCTCGGTACTGGATCTGCGATGCCCACTGGCACCCGGTTCCAGACCGGACTCCTCGTCGAATCGGGTGACGACCGACTCCTGGTCGACTGCGGCAGCGGGGTCCTGCACGCCCTCCAGCGCACCCCCGTCGGCTACGAGGGTGTCGACACCGTCCTCCTGACGCATCACCACCTCGATCACGTCTCAGATCTGCTCGCGTTGCTGAAAGCGCGCTGGCTGGCCGGCGCGGAGTCGCTGACGGTCGCCGGCCCGCCCGGAACATCGACGCTCGTCCGGGATCTGCTCGACGTCCACGACTATCTGCAGGATCGCGTCGACCTGGCGATTCGTGACCTCGAGGAGGGATCGTTCTCCCTGGCGGGGTTCGACTGCCAGGCCATGGAGACACGCCACTCCATGCAGTGTTTCGCCTACCGACTCGGCCATCCCGAGAGCGACGCCGAACTCACGTTCACGGGTGACAGCGAGGCGTTTACCGACCTGATCGCGTTCGCCGACGGGTCGGCAGTCCTCGTCCACGACTGCTCGTTCCCCGACGAGGTCGACGTCTCGAACCACGCCACGCCGACCAGTCTGGGCCGGGCACTGGCGAACGCGGACGCCGAGGTCGGCCGCGTCTATCTTAGCCACCTCTATCCACACACCGAGGGGCGACACGAGCGGATGCTGGACGCGCTCGACGAGCAATACGACGGGGACGTCAGATTCGCCGAGGACGGGCTCACGGTCGAGGTCAGTTGATCGGAGCGCGGGGGCGACTCAGACGCGTTCGAGGTGGACGCGAAACTCGGCACCGCCGAACTCGCTGTCGGTCACTTCGACACCGCCGCCGTACGATTCCGTGAGCGCACGGACGAAGCCCAGACCCAGACCGGTCCCCTCGCTCTCGGGGCCTTTCTTGCCCATCTCGAACAGTTCGTCGCGGATCGCTTCGGGGATACCGCTGCCGTCGTCAGCCATGCCGACCACGAGCGCATCCGGCGGGAGTTCCTCGACGTATAGCCGGACCGTGACCTCGCCCTCGTTGTGGACGGCGGCGTTCGAGAGAATGTTCTGGAAGACCGAATCCAGCAGATCCCCACCGTAGACCTGGTAGTCGAAGATGTCGGGATCGAACTCGATCCGCAACGTCTCGTACTGGGAATCGACGTTCTTGACGACGGTCGTGAGCACGGTCTGCAGCGACCGGGGTTCGGGCTCTTCCTCGGCTTCGAGCGTCGAGACGAGGTTCCCGACCCGCTCGATGAGGTCGGCGGAGTTCTCGGCCGCCCGATGGATCTTCTCTGCGTAGCGGGCGTTGTCACCGTCGAGGCGACCGACCAGCGCGTCGGCAAACCCGGAGATGACCTGCAGGTCGTTACCCAGGTCGTGGCGCAGAAGTTTGTCGTAGAGCTCGATCATCTCCTTGCGCTTTGCCAGGTCGTTGCGGGCGCGTTCGAGTTGCTGGCGCGAGCGGATGTTGCTGATCGCCGTCGCCGCGTGTGAGGCCAGAATCTCCAGCGGCGTCGCGTACTCTTCGCCGATCTCGTCGACTGACGTCGACCGAATGACGAGGACGACCACCACGTCGTCGACGATCTTCGCCGGGACCGCAAGCGTCGCCGTGACCGACGAATCGGGGGCCACTCCGGCGTCCGCGCCAGTCTCGGTGATCGTCTCCTTGGTCTCGACGGCACGACGGCCCACCTCACTGGGCCGATCGCCCGCAGAGAGGTTCCGATTCGTGCTCTCGATGACCTCGGGTCCGTTCGTCCGAACCTCGATCAACGTCGCTGAAGTGAAATCGAACAGTAGTGAGACTGCCTCCAGCGTGAGTGAGACGACCTCTTCGACAGTCTCACAGCTGTTGAGGGCCTGTCCGTACTTGTTGAGATCGGCGACCTGCTTGGCGAAGTCTGCCTGTTCTTCGAATGACATCTATCTCGAATCGGTACCCGATTACAGAACGATGGACGGGGAGGCAAAAAACCGTTTCGGCGAGATTATGAAAGGCGATAACGGAGCAATGCAGCGATCCCGCCGAGGTTCGCGAGTTGCTGACCGGGGTCGAACTCACTCGAGAAGACCGTCACCTCACCGCCCTTCTGTTCGGTGGTCTCGACGAGCCGGTCGACGTCGATGTCCCACTCGCCCTCGCCTGCACGCTCCGAGCGAAGTCGGTCGTCGAGTACGAGCAGGTGTTCGATCGCGCCGTAGTCGGCCGCTTCGGCGACCGAATCCGGGCCGTAGGCGACTTCTGCTCCCGTAGCGATGCGCTCGGTGAGTTCGTCGATCAGCGACGCCTCTTCGGCGATCCGAGTTTGCTGCTGGACGTCCTCGACGGCACCGCGTTTGAGCACCTCGTGGACGCCACGATCACCAACGGAACTCGTATCGACGGTCGTGATCTTCTCCATCAGGTCGGCCGCGTTCTCCTCGATGTATCCGAGGGCGTCCTGTTTGGTGAATCCCGGTCCCGCGAGGATGATCGCGTCCGCATCGAGGCGCTGCAGGACGGCCGTGAGTTCCTCGAACAGCTCCTCGCGAGGGCGGGCGTACTCGCCTTTGCCCGTCGGCCCGGTGATCGACGCCCGCTCTTCGGTGCCGTACTGGGCGACCGTGTGGACGTAGGCCTCGCCTTCCTCGACGGTCGCGATGGCGACGTCGGGCTGGTCAGTGGCCTCTTCGGCTTCTTCGAGGCGTTCTAGCTGATCTGTGTTCCAGACCTTTTCGACGTCGAGTTCGGTGTGTTCCTCGACGTTGATCGTGTGGTGCAGCCCCAGTTGGTCCTCCCGCGAGCACTCCGAGATGACGCCGGACACCCGGAGTCGGTTGGCGAACTTCGCGAACTCGACGTCCTCGACCTCCAGTTTGACCCAGAGGTGTTCGCGCTCGCCGCCAGTGTCCCGGAGGTCCTCGTCGTTGCGCTGGATGCGGCGGGTCGTGTCCCCGGCCACGAAGTCGCCGGGATCGATGACGTAGCTCAGGTGCCAGAGGTCGTCGAGACTCTCGGGGACGACAGTGATCCGCTCGCCCCCGCCCTCGACGCGCTGGCGCTCGGCGATTCGCATGGTCGTGGCTCCGAGAGGTGGCGGTAAGTGCCTGCTGTTTCCGATCTGTGTCACGCCCGACTACTATCGCCGGTCGCCTTCCCGTACCCACGGCCGAAGAGGTAGTACATCGACATCTGTGCGTAGACCAGTATCAACAGGCCGACCAGGACGATCACGAGGAGGGAGCCGACGATCGAAAGGGCGATCCCGAAGATCACTCCGAGAAGGAACCCCACGAAGAAATCAGCGTTGAACGCGGTCCGGACGACTGTGCCGACCTGGAATGCCGCGCCGAGGTCGCCGGTGACTGCAAGGCGGACCTGTGCAGCGATCGTGAGATAGCCGATCAACAGGAACACCGGCAGCATCACGAGGACGACCACGGCGATCAGCACGCCGAATCCGGCCGCAGCCCCCGCGTTCCCACTCAGCGCCGAGAACACCGCACCGCCGGCCAGGACCGAAATCATGGCGACGAATACCATCGCTGGAAGAATTCCGTAGACGAAGGCGACGATGAAAGCTTTCACGCCGTCGACCAGCAGTTCGATCCAGTTGCCGAACGTCGGCGGTTCTACCTCGTCGTTCGCGCCGGCCCGCGCAACCCGGAGCAGAAACCCCTGGAGGATCAACCCAGGGACGAGCAGAAACGAGAATATCGAGAGTATCGCGCCGATCAGCAGTGTCGTCAGCCAGTCGTCACTGTTCCGTGGAAACGAAATCGCGTCTTCGATCATTGTCGATGCCAACGAGGAATAACCATATAAAAACGAACCCTGATTCGACGACGGATCCTCAGAGAGGATCGTCCCGGTGGTATTACGTCCGTCGCCCCGGCCGAGTGCGCGTATCGATGTCTGCCAGCAGACTGCTCGTTCCAGTCGTGAGGACGTACATGCCGACGAGATAGCTGTAGAAGATCACAACGGGAACTGCGAGCACGCCGATGGCAGTCAGCGCGACGGCGATTGCACAGAGGTGCAAAGCGACCACGAGTGACACGGAGAGGAGCCAGCTCCGGAGATAGGTCCAGGAGACCCAGAACCGGACCAGTTGGCGCGGGGAGAAGCCTGCACGGGTACGGCCGTCGATGGCGTAGGTGAGCAGTGCTGCCGGAAGGAGGTAGAACGCAATCGCGAAGAGCACAGCCGCGATAGCGAGCGGTTCGTGGGCCCGCGCGGTGGTGAAGCTCTCGTTGAACGGTGCGATGAAATACAGGAAGGCACCGTAGATCGCGAACGCCGCCGGTACGAACAGATAGACCACACTGATGCCGAACGCCCGGACCCCCCTGCTCATGAGCAGGCCCCAGTACTCGAACGACGGCGGAACGTCCGAACGGTCCTCGGCGACGGCCTCGGCGAACTGGACCACGTACCCCAGAACGACCCACAGTGGGACGATACCGAACGAAACCGCGAGCCATCCACCGCCGATCGCAAGGCGTTTCCATCGTCGCTCGCCAGCCAGTGGGGCCCGAAGCGCCTCCTTGATCATCTCTCACCGTCGAGTCACGGCGGGCCGGGTATAAACGTAGCAGTTTCGGCCGGGCGCGCTCAGCGGCTGGCGGCCAGCCGCTATTCGAGGTCGAACCGATCGAGTCGCATCACTTTCTGCCACGCGTCCGCGAAGTCCTGCACGAACTGCTCTTCGCCGTCGTCGGCGGCGTAGACTTCCGCGATGGCTCGAAGGCGCGCGTTCGAGCCGAAGACGAGATCGAAGCGCGTCCCTTTCCAGGCGAGGTCGCCAGTGTCGCGATCGTATCCCTCGAACACCTGTCGATCCTCGGAGACCGGCTCCCATTCGAGGTTCATCCCGAGCAGATTCACGAAGAAGTCGTTACTCAGCGTGCCCAATTCGTCGGTGAAGACGCCGCAGTCTGTGTCCTGGTAGGTCGCACCGAGCACACGCATGCCGCCCACGAGCGTCGTCATCTCGGACGGGGTCAGATTCAGCAGGTCTGCCTTGTCGACCAGGAGGTCTTCGGCCCGCGTCTCCTCGTCCTCGGGCAGGTAGTTGCGGAAGCCGTCCGCGCGCGGCTTCAGGGCCTGGAAGGACTCGACGTCGGTCTGCTCGGGCTCGGCGTCGACGCGACCCGGTTCGAACGGAATCGTCACGTCGTAGCCGGCCTCGGCCGCCGCGTGTTCGACGGCTGCGTTGCCGCCCAGGACGATCAGATCCGCGAGCGAGACGCGCGTGCCGTCACCTCGTGATTCGTTGAACTCGGCCTGGATGTCCTCGAGCGTCTCCAGGACGCGCTCCAGTTGTTCGGGTTCGTTGACGTCCCAGTTCTTCTGGGGCTCGAGTCGGAGCCGCGCGCCGTTGGCTCCGCCGCGCTTGTCGCTGTCGCGGTAGGTCGACGCCGACGCCCAGGCCGTCTTGACCAACTGGGCGGTCGAGAGATCGGAGTCGAGAATCTCGTCTTTGAGCGCCGCAATCTCTTCCTCGTCGACCAGTCCGTGATCGGCGTCCGGCAAGGGATCTTGCCACGCGAATTCCTCGTCGGGGACCTCGGGACCGAGGAAGCGCTCGGGCGGGCCCATGTCGCGATGGGTCAGTTTGTACCAGGCTCTCGCGAAGTTGATCCCGAAGGACATTGGGTTGTCCCGGAACTCCTCCATGATCTCGCGATAGTCGGGATCACGCTTGAGCGCGATATCGGTCGTGAGCATCATCGGCGTGACGTCCTCGTCGTCGTGGGCGTCCGGTGCAGTCTCGATGTCGTCATCGACCGGCGTCCACTGCCAGGCCCCGCCGGGACCCTTCTGGGCTGCCCACTCGTAGTCGAGGAGGTTCGCGACGTAGCCCATGTCCCACTCGATCGGCGAGCTGGTCCAGGGACCCTCGATCCCGCTGGTGATCATCGCGCCCTCTTTGGAGCCCTCGTGCTCCCAGCCCAGCCCCTGCTGCTCGATCGGGGCCGCTTCGGGTTCGGGACCGACGTTCTCCTCGGGATCGTCGGCACCGTGGACCTTTCCGAAGGTGTGTCCGCCGGCGATGAGCGCGGCCGTCTCCTTGTCGTTCATCGCCATCCGGGAGAAGGTCTGGCGGATGTTCTTCGCAGACAACTCGGGGTCGGGGTTGCCGTCGGGACCCTCGGGATTGACGTAGATCAGCCCCATCACCGACGCGCCCAGACCCTCCTGGATCTCGCCGGGTTCGTCGAAGCGTTCGTTGGCTTCCCACTCCTCTTCCGGCCCCCAGTCGACGGCGTCGTCGGGCTCGAAGGCGTCCTCGCGACCGCCGGCGAAGCCGACAGTCTTCCCACCCATCGACTCGATGGCGACGTTGCCGGCCAGGACGATCAGGTCGGCCCACGAGAGGTTCCGGCCGTACTTCTGCTTGACCGGCCACAGCAGCCGTCGGGCCTTGTCGAGGTTCGCGTTGTCCGGCCAGCTATTCAATGGGGCAAAGCGCTGTCGCCCGCCGGCCGCCCCGCCACGGCCGTCCGCAGTCCGATAGGTCCCGGCGCTGTGCCAGGCCATCCGGATGAACAGCGGCCCGTAGTGACCGTAGTCGGCCGGCCACCACTCCTGGGAGGTCGTCATGACCTCCTCGATGTCGGCTTTCACTGCGTCGAGGTCGAGCTGCTCGAACGCGTCCGCGTAGTCGAACTCCTCCTCCATCGGCCCGGCGTCACGGCCGTTCTGATCGAGAATGTCCAGATTCAGTCGGTTCGGCCACCAGTCCTGATTGGATCGGGGCATCGTGATCGAATTCCGCCCGATACCTAAAAGATTGGCTAAACGACGAACGTGATGTCCCACTCCACAAAAGATTTTTAATGGATGGGGAAATCCGATCGCAGACGCCCTCGTCCCCGCGCCACGGGAAATCCGTGAGCTCTCACTCGACCATCCGGCTGCCGCCCGGCGGCAGGAATTCCTGAACCAGGTCCGGGCTGGCTATCTTCCGGACGAACGTCTCGTCTGCGAACCGCTCCTTGAATTCGCGGTAGAGGCGTTTCGCGATGTCGTTCTGGGCGAACTGGCCGGGTTCGACCTCGATACTGGTCTCGGCCTGTGGATCGATCGCGCTCGGCGGGCCGCCGATCACGCGCGTCTCGGGTTCACAGGTGAGCCCCACAGCGACTCCGACAGGTGTGTCCTCGTAGTAGGTGCGATCCCCGCGAATCGCGAAGCTCCCCTTTTCGAGATACTCGCCGCTCTCCGGCGTCTTTGTGACCTGGTCGTGGCCGACCATGTAGACGTCGGCGGCGTACTTGCCCTCCTTCCAGACTGTCGAGTAGGAGACGGCGAACTGGGCGGCCTCCTCCTTGCTCCCGTCAGGTATATCGATGTCGTCGCTCGCGGACTCGCTCGGGCCCGTCGCCTTGAGGATCGTCGCGGGCGCGCCGTGGGCCTGGGTGTGGAAGAACAGGTCCCCGCGGTCGAGATACTTCTTCACTAACTCCTCGTTCTGGTCGGCGTTTCGGCCGCCGATCACGAGGAAGCCGTCGCTGGTGTGGAACCACCGGAACCGTTCGTACCACTGCTCGCTCTGGCGAATCGGGATCGACGAGCGAGTGAGCCAGTCGACTTCCTCCTCGTCCTCGCTCTCGTCGCTCTCTTTCGCTTCGCCGTCGTCTCCTTCCCAGGCCTCGCGCTCGGCTTTCACTTCTTCGAGGCGTTCGCGCGTGTCCTCGATGGCGGCTTTCGCGCCCTCCTTTTTCTCCTCGATCCGCTTGGCCTCGGTGTAGAGGCGGTCGGCGTTCTTCTCGACACCGTCGCTCGCGTCGAGCGTGATTCTCGTCCCATCGACGTCGAGCGTGACAGTGCCCTCGCTCCCGTCGACGTCCCTGACGGCTTCGGCGGCCTCGACGCCGCTCTCGGCGGCTTCCTCGAACGTCTCGGCGATCGCGTGCCAGGAGTGACCCGCCTCGCGGGCCTCCTGAACCGTCGAGAGTACCTCGTCGACCTGATCGTAGTTAGCGTAGAGCAGTTCGGCCTTCTCGCGTTCGGCCTCGGCATCGTCCTCGAAGTCCTCGATGGCCTGCTGCTGTTGCTGGATGATCCGCTTCTGTTTCTCGATCTCGCTCTCGAAGTCGGGCCGTCCCCGACCACCGTCCCCGCTGCTCGACTCGTGTTCGCTGTGATCCGCCTCGGCGTGGGTAAAGTAGTCGTCCAGCGCGGCGTTGAACGACTCGAAGGCCTCGCTCTCGCGCTCGTCGTACTCTTCGAGGGGAAACGGCGTCACGTCCACCCGGACGCGGTCGTCGCCCTCGCCCTCGTAGTAGACCCGGGCGTCGAGATCGCCCTCCGAGAGGCGTCGCGACAGCGACTCGATCTCCCGGTAGAGCGTCTCGAACTCCGCCTCGGTCGTCTCGTCGATGTCCTGGTTGTAGGGGACGCCGGCACGCGAACACAGTTCCTCGCCGAACAGGCCACCGAAGTTCAGCTGCGTCGCCAGCGTCCGGACCACGTCGCTGTCGGACTGGCCCATACGGTCGAGAAAGGTGTCGTAGTCGACGGTCAGGGGGTTGAACCGCGCCGACGGGAATTCGTAGTGACTGCCCGGGACCACGGTCCGAGATTTCAGGCGCACGGTATCCAGGCAGTCGACGACGTCGTCGTTCTCGTCGAGGACGGCGACGTTGCCGTCGCCGAATAGCTCGGCGACGACTTTCGTGTTGGCGTCGTCGCGTTCGAACTCGAGGACGAGAATGCGATCGAACTCGAACTGCTCGACGCTCGCGAGATCCGCGCCCGAGAGGCGATTGCGCAGCATCATCGCGAAGTTCGGCGGGCGTTCGGGGGCCTCCGGGACGTTGTCGGGGTCGGCGACGTGGGCGCGCTTGTCCTCGCCGACTTCGATCAGGAATTCGACGCGGCCGCGGTCGAAATCGCGCATTCGGAAGCGCAGCAGATCCTCCTCGGGGTAGAGATAGACTTTGTCGACTTTCGCGCCGCGGTACCGGCCCAACTCGCCGGCCAGGGCCGCGATGTCGACGCTCGTGAGTTCCCGCTTTCGGTCCATACTGCCACCACTGGCGGCGGCCCCAAAGACGTGACGTTCGGCTGTCGGGCGACGCGCACCGACGAACTACTCACAGCCGCGCCGCGAGATCGTCGAGCAGTCGATGCGCGCCCGTTCTGATCGGCGTGCCGTGGCCCATGCCCATGACTTCCACGTCCGGGATCGCCCCGGCGAAGGCGACGATGCTCTCGCGCAGTTGCGTGGTGTCGTAGCAGTCCAGCCAGAACGGCGGCGTCAGCTCGCCGTCGTCCTCCCAGAGGAGGTCGCCGACGAACGCCGCCCCCGAGTCGTGGACGTACGCCAGGTGGCCGGGGTTGTGTCCGGGCGTGTGATACGCCGTGAAATTGCCGATCCGCTCGCCGTCGGCGACGGGCCGGACGTCGGCGTCTCTCGGCAGCGGGAAGAACGGCCGAACGAGCCGGTGAAAGAGTCCCTTGTGGTGGATCAACGGCGGGTCGCTCGCGCCGGTGTAGAGGTCGTAGTCGGCCTCGCCGATGTAGATCGGCCCTTCGAATCCAGGGAGGTGTCGCAGACCCGTGGTGTGGTCCAGATCGTAGTGCGTGAGGAGCACGCGGTCGACATCTGTGGGCGTGTACCCCGCCTCCGAAAGTTCGGCGTCCATCGAGGGGCGGTTCCACCAGAGTCCGGTGTCGATGAGCGTCACCTCGCCGTCGTCGACGAGATAACAGTTGGTCTCGACCGGCCTGATCAAGCCGAGATCGAGAAACCACACACCCGGAGCCAGTTCTTCCGCCATACACCTTCTCTAACGCCTCAGCAACCATAAACCGCCCGACAGGTGGAGGGCGCTATCGGGTGCCAAACCGGCCGCCGTCGGCCGTCACGAGGCCGAACACGACCGCCCACTGGAGCACTCGCTGGGTCCGCTCGCGCCAGACCGCTTCCCAGTCCGCGTGACGGTTGCGCTCCCAGGTCGGGACGATCGAGCGGGTCCGCTCGAACACCACCTCGGGTGTCAGCGGCCCGTCTTCGAGCGCGTCGAGGACCTCGGCGACGCCGTAGACGTTCTCGCGGAAGCGTCTGGCGAGTAGTTGTTCGGCCGGCTCGACCTGTCGGCGCTCGTAGCCGCGACTCGTCTCCGCGACGAGGTCGAGCGCGTCGAGGAAGGCCAGCCAGTCCTGGGCCGACTCCCTGGTGTCGGCCGGCCCGCGCTGCTGGACGCGGCCACAGCAGTCGTCGGTGGATTTTGGCACGAGCGGAACGGCCTGCCGGCCCGATTCGAGGGCGTCCATCGAGACGGGGGCGGGGACGGCTTTCGTCCGGGCCATCCCTCAGTGGCCGAAGCTCTCGGCGAGGACGTCCTCGCGGCGCTGTCCCAGAACGTGCGTGTCGCCGCCGACGACGTCGACGGTGACTTGCCCCGGGGCGAACAGTTCCATCGAGAGGTCGGCCAATTCCCAGTCGACGCCCTCGAAGATGTCGACGAACGGGTCGCCGTACTCGGGGGCTGCGCTGGCGGTGATCTCCTCGAAGCGATCGAACGGCTCGTCGACCACCAGGTGAACCTGCCCGCCGTAGGCGAGCGCGTCGTTGGTCCGGGCCATCGCGAGGTCTTCCTCGCCGGCGACGGGCGCGACCGGTGCCGAGGCCGACGCCGAGAGCACGTCCAGCGGATCGTATCCGAGTTCGGCGAGTCGGAAGACCGCCAGTTCGGCGGCGCGAGCGGCCGCCGTGACACTTCCGGGAATGGAGGCGCTGGCGTACGTCGGCAGGAAGACGCCGCTCTCGGGGACGCCGGCCATCTCTGCGACCTGCGAGACGACCGACTCGTCGGGGAGCGTGTCCGATTCCAGCGCGAGGACGGCGAACTCGAAGGCGTCCCGATAGCCCAGGCGGGCGAACTCGTCTTCCTCTGCTACGAGCGCGCGGGCCGGTCCCGATCCCAGGCCCTCGAAACTCTCGGTGCTGATCTCCCAGCCCGCTTTCTGCGAGCCCAGCAGGGCGAGTCCGGGGTAGTCAGTCGAGAGTTCCACGTGCGTGCGCGGGACGCCGTCGATCTCGCGCATGTCGGTCTGGAGGGTCGCCAGGCCGGCCGTCTGAATCTCCGCGAGCATGAGGCCGGCTTCGACGCCGCCGGGGGTCTCGACGCCGAAATCGAGTACTGTGGCGTCGCTATCGAGCTGGTGGACGTCGATGGCCAGTTCGTCGGCGAAGTCGATGGCCTCGTCGACGAGTTCGGTGGCCATCCGATTGAGGGGATCCATGCCCGGACCCTCGCTCGGGAGCCGTTTACCGTTTTCTCATCATCGGTCGTGATCGGACACGCACCGATTTCTCACTGTCCAGCCAGAAGCAGTGTCTCGGCCACGGAGCGTCGGTTCACACGCCGCGAATCGGAATCTCCCGACTCGGATCGATCCGCTCGCGAATCGTGGTCACGCTCGAACCGAGGGACCTCCGCGAGTACACTCGCAGCAGCTTCCCCCGGACTGATTCCCCTCCCCAGTGGCGCGTCCTCGCTGGTAGTCATCGGTCTACCAGAACGGTTTGTACCCTCTCACTCTATAATTGCAGCAAGATTCCCACTGTGTGAGAATCGATACCGTAGCTCACTCGCTTCTGGCGGGTCGGCCCAGATGCTCCTCGACGGATTCGACTTTCTCGCGAGCCTCCTGTTCGATCGTCCGTTTGTCATCGATTTTCAGAAACGTCGAGACGCGGTCGGCCTCGACGGCGCGGTGGGCCGCCTCGACGGCCGCGAACAACTCCGAAGTGTCGTCGGTCTCGATGATCGTCCCCATCGGCGTGGTCTCGTAGGAGACGGCGAAGTCGTCCAGTGCGGCGACGGCTTTGGCGACCTCGCCTGACATGCTGTCTTCGATGACCGGTGCGACGCTCAGGAACGCGACGAGTGTCATGGCCGACAGTTCGGCGGCCGCGGTAGAAAAGCTACGGAAACCTACTCCCACGGCGAGTCCCGCGTCGTCACGTGGGGGTCCCGGGCTCGCCCGCCGAGTGTCTCGATCAACTGGGCCATCGGCTCCTCGCTGCCGACGAATAGCGGCGTCCGCTGGTGGAGACGCTCGGCCTCGGTCTCCAGTACCGAGGAGTCGCCGTCGAAGGACTCGCCGCCGGCCTGCTCGACGATGAACGCGATCGGATTGGCCTCGAACTGCAGTCGTAGTTTGCCCTCGGGCCGCGTCTCTAACTCCGGATAGGCGAACACACCGCCGTAGCTCAGCACCTGGTTGACGTCGCCGACGAGCGCGCCGCCGTACCGACGCTTGAGTCGGCGCTGGATCGACATGGCGTACCGGCGAAACTCTCGTGACCACTCCGGGACTGGGCCGCCGAATCCGTAGACGGCTCCCTCGTCGTTGATTTCGACCTCCTCGGTCAACACGTCGAGGTCGCCGTCGCTGACCAGATACTCCGTGACTCCCGCCTCGGTGGCGACCATCGCGGTCGTCGTCGGTCCGTAGAGGACGTAGATTGCACCGAGGAGGTCGCGGCCTGTCGCCGGAAGTTCGGCGTCGTAGATCCCGACGATGGTCCCGACGCCGTTGTTCGACGTGAGATTGCTGGATCCGTCGAGCGGATCGACCGCCAGCGAGAGTCCCTCGCCCGTGTCGACCGGATCCGCACGCTCTTCGCTGGCGTAGGTCCCCACACAGTCGAGGTCGCCGAGTCGGGATTCGAGGAGTTCGTCGGCGTAGACGTCCGCGGCGAGCATCTCCTCACCGCTCGGATTCTCCTCGCCCTCGTAGGCACGATGTGTCTCGAAGGCGGTTCTGATCTTCGGCACTGCGTCGGCGAGCGTTTCGATGATCGGTGTGACGATCGATGTCTCGTCGGCGTCGAGGTCTGACCGCGAACCGGGATTCCCCATTTCGTTTTGCGGTCTCTTGACCATCCACAACAGTGTTCTGTCTAATGTATATTCACCATTATACGACCCTAGAGGCCCTGATAGTGTGGTTATACTCGTAGGATGTGACGAACGAGTACCTCACGACTGGATCGTAGGATCGGGGAACCCACCGCCACGTTTACCGCGTCCGCGCGCGGACTCGTGATATGCGCGAACTCGATGCAGTGCACACCGTCGGCGTCGTCGGCGCGGGGACGATGGGAAGTGGAATCGCCCAGGTCGCCGCGACCAACGGCTACGACGTGGTCATGCGCGACGTCGACCAGCAGGCCCTGACCAGCGGTGCGGAGTCGATCCAGGACAGTCTCGATCGCTTCGTCCGGAAGGACCGGTTCACCGAGAGCGAGGCCGCCTCGATCCGGGACCGAATCGACGCGACGACCGACCTCGCTGATCTCGCCGAGTGCGACCTCGTCGTCGAGGCCGTGGTCGAGAACCTGGAAGTCAAACAGGACATCTTCGCGGAGCTGGACGACATCGTCGACGATGATGTCGTCCTGGCGACCAACACCAGCACGCTCTCGATCACCTCCATCGCCAGCGTCACCGACCGCGAGGGATTCGTCGTCGGCCTCCACTTCATGAATCCCGTCCCGCTGATGCCCGGCGTCGAGGTCATCGCCGGCGAGAAGACAGAGGCCCGCGCTGCGAAATTCGCCCACGACTTCGCCGAGTCCCTGGAGAAGCAGACCTGGCAGTCCGACGATAAGCCCGGGTTCGTCGTCAATCGCGTGCTCATTCCCTGGGTGTGTGAAGGCATTCGGACACTCGACGAGGGGACGGCGACGCGCGAGGATATCGACCGCGGACTCAAGCTCGGAACGAACGTTCCCATGGGACCGCTCGAACTGGCCGATCACATCGGTCTGGACATCTGTCTGAACGCCGCCGAGACACTCCACGAAGAACTGGGCGATCGGTACAAGCCGCCCTACTTGCTCAAGCGCAAGGTCGATGCGGGTGATCTGGGCAAGAAGACCGGCAAGGGATTCTACGAGTACGAGTGACCCGATCAGTTCCGCTGGAAGACCGGGAATTGCCATGCTAATATGCTGGAACTACGGGAGGTCCGAAACGCCCCCCTGTTCGGGTATTGTGAGAACTGTTTGCACGTTTTCTGTCCTCGGTGCTCACCAACAGTAAAGACAGAGGGGGAGCTAGCGGATGGCATGGACTTTAGCCCGACCACCGAGCAGCGCCAGATCCAGGAGATGGTCGCCGAGTTCGTCGACGAAGAGGTCGTCCCGCGCGCGGCAGAGATCGACGACGAAGACGAATTTCCACAGGATCTGATCGACGAGATGGCCGACCTCGGCCTGATGGGCATGCCAATCCCCGAGGAGTACGGCGGGGCCGGCCTGGACTACCACGCCTACGCGATGGCACTCGAAGAGATCTCCCGGGGCAGTGGCGGCCTCGGGACCATCGTCGCAGCGCACATCTCGCTGGCGTGCAACATGATCTACGAATTTGGCGACGAGAGTCAAAAAGAGGCGTATCTCACGCCGCTGGCGGAAGGCCGAGAGATCGGTGCGTTCGCGCTCTCGGAAGCAGGGGCGGGCAGCGACGTTCCAGCGATGGAGACGACTGCCGAGAAAGACGGTGACGAGTACGTGGTTAACGGCGGAAAGCTGTGGATCTCCAACGGGTCAGTGGCCGACACGGTCGTCCTCTTCGCCAAGACCGATCCCGAGGCCGACAACAAGGGAATCTCCTCGTTCATCGTCCGCCCCGAGGAAGACGACGGCTTCCACGTCGAGGGGACCGAACACAAACTCGGTGACAAGGGCTGTCCCACGGCCGAGTTGCGCTTCGACGACATGCGAATTCCAGAATCGCGGCGACTCGGCGAGGAGGGCCGGGGATTCGTCCACGCGCTGAAGACGCTCAATGGTGGTCGAATCACCATCGCCGCTCGCGGGGTCGGGATCGCCCAGGCAGCCCTGGACGAGGCCCTCCAGTACGCCCAGGATCGCGAGCAGTTCGACCGGCCGATCAGCGACTTCCAGGCGATCCAGCACAAGCTCGCGGACATGGACACCAAGCTCCAGGCCGCCCGGCTGCTCATGCACCAGGCCGCAGATCTGAAAGACCGCGGCGAGAACCACATCAAAGAGGCCGCACAGGCGAAGCTCTACGCCTCCGAAATTTCCAGAGAGGTGGCAAACGAGGGGATCCAGATCCACGGCGGCTACGGCTACACCAAGGACTTCCCGGTCGAGCGATTCTACCGCGACGCCAAACTCAACGAGATCTACGAGGGGACCAGCGAAGTCCTCAGGAATACGATCGCCGATCAGTTGCTCCAGTAGCGAATCACTGGTCGACCTGCTCGTCCAGCCACTCGGTATAGCTCTCGACGTGTTCGCGGCCCGCAGCTGTGAGTTCGTAGACGTCGCTCAGTCCCTCCGTCCGTTTCTGGACGTGGCCGAGTCGTTCCAGGGCATCGAGTGCGCCGTAGAACTGCTTGGGATCTATTCGGTCGTCATAGCGGCGTTCGAGACTGGTCTTGAGCTTCTGCGCCGGAACGCCGTCGCTGCCATAGAGAAGCACACAGAGGTCGCGGCGGCGGCCGCTCTGGAGCCACTTCATATCCGAGGGTCGTGGTCGTCCCACTACTTGATTTCGCTTGCGCTGTGAATCGGAACGCTTCACTTGGTGTAGGACTCAGTCACGGCCAATGACCGAGGCCTCTGCGTCCGCGAACGGTATCACCGCCCGCTACGAAGAGACAGAGACTGAGCGCATCCTGACGTTCGATCGCGACGGGCGGACCGCTGCCGTCGCCCAGAACATCGAGGGCTACGCCATGCTGAAAGTCCGGCCGAGTGCCGACGGGGACGAACTCGAACGCTACTACGGCTTCGACATGGCGCTGGATCACGCTGCCGAGTTGCTCGGGGTTTCGCCACATGACCTCCCGGTCCCCGAGCCCGCCGAAGACATGGGTATGTAGATCGGGTCAGCTCGGCTCGCTGTCGAAATCGCCACTCAGTACGTCGACGAACTGGTTGGGGTGTTCGACGTGGGGCAACAATAGCGACTCGTCGAAGACGACCAGCGTCGCATCGGCGGATTCCGCGAGCGAGCGGCCCTCCCACAGCGGCGTTACCGACGCGTCTCGTCCCCAGACCAGCGTCACCGGGACGTCGAGGCGGCCCAGGGCCTCCTCCAGGGATTGCTCGGGGTCGAGATAGCCAGCGAGGAACGACGCCGGGGCGAAGCGCGCGCCGGGCTGGTGGGCGCTCTGCCACTCGTAGTCGAGTCGCTCGTCAGTGAGGTTGTCGAGATCGAAGTAACCGTGATCGGCGTGGAAATGCCGCATCGAGCGCTCGCTCACGATCCCGTTGTACAGCGCCTGGCCGACGACTGGTGCGCGCAGTAGTGACCGGACCCAGGCTCGCTGGCCGTCACCACCCATGGTCGAGTCCGTCGGCGAGATCAGTACCAGGCGCTCGACCTCGATCTCTTCGGCCGCCAGCGCGACGTACGCGCCTGAGAGACCAGATCCGACGACCGTCGGCTCGTCCGTGAGGTCGACACAGAAGTCGGCGACGAACGTCTGGTAGAGCGACGCCGAGTACAGAAGCGGCGGGCGATCGGAGGTCCCGAAGCCCGGCAGGTCGGGTGCGAGAACGTGGTAGTTCTCGGCCAGCGCGTCGAAGACGGGTTCGAATTCGTGGCTGGAGGCTGCGGCGTTGACGCCATGAAAGAGCACCAGATCCGGATCATCGGGATCGCCGGCCTCGGTGTAGCCGACGTCGAACCCTCGCCAGCGATACGTCCGATGTTCGCCCGACAACGGGGGGGCGAGTGCTTCGGATTTCGAGGAGAGCACGCGGTTGGTCACGGCCGCGATGCCGACCCCGCCGACGACTGCACCGAGCGCGTTCCGGAGTTTCATACTCTGTAGTAGGAGTGAGAATGATTTATACGTGGTGACGACTGTCGTGTCGACGGCGGCACGGCTGCGCGTTGATGCGCAGCCAGTCCAGCCGGGAGATCTGACCTGTCGACGGCCGGCTCGTGAGCAGTCTCGTCTGTGAACAGTCCAGCCGGGAGACCTGACCTGTCGACGGCCGGCTCGTGAGCAGTCTCGTCTGCGAACAGTCCGGCCGGGAGACCTGACCTGTCGACGGCCGACTCGCGAACACTTTTGTGTGTGAGTAGTCCAGCCGGCCGAAAAGTCAAACGTGAGAGCGTGGGTTTAATCTCCGGGCGTCCGAAGGGCCGGATAATGGGAATCAGCGATCACGTCGGACAGTCCGGGCCGTCAGTGGATCCCGCCGAGGACGGACGCGCCGACTACGACTACGTCTCGGGAGAGGTCGAACGACCGGGTCTCGTCGCGGACCTGCGCTCGCGCGTCGAGGGAGACGTCCGCTTCGACGAGTACACCCGCCAGCTCTATGCGACCGACGCCAGCGCATACGAGGTGACGCCGATCGGCGTCGTCTTCCCGCAGGATACCGACGACGTCTCGAGCGTGATGACCTACTGCGCCGAACGGGAGATCCCCGTCCTCCCGCGGGGTGGCGGGACGAGTCTCGCCGGCCAGACCGTCAACGAGGCCGTCGTACTGGACTTCTCGCGGCACATGACTGACCTGCTCGACGTCGATCCCGAGGGACAGACCGCCCGACTCGAGTGTGGAATGTACATCGGTGATCTCAACACCGAACTCGAAGACCACGGACTAAAGTTCGCGCCCGACCCGGCCTGGCGGGATAAGAGCGCCATCGGCGGGGCGATCGGGAACAACTCCTCGGGGTCACACTCGCTGAAGTACGGCATGACCGCCGCCTACGTCGAGAGTGCGGAGGTCGTGCTGGCCGACGGGACTGTCACCGAGTGGGGCGAGATGAGTCTGGAAGAACTGAGTGACCGGGCAGATCCCGATGGCGACCTCGAAGCGCAGATCTGCGCGACCGTCGAGCGCCTGATCGAGGAGGAAGGCGACGAGATTCTGGACGCCTTCCCGAGCCTGAAGCGCAACGTCTCCGGCTACGACCTCGACAGGCTGGTCGAACGCGCACGCGAGGAGGAGTCAGTCAATCTCGCAAAGTTGCTCTGCGGGAGTGAGGGGACACTCGCGACGGTCACGAAAGCCACTGTCGGACTCGAATCCTTGCCGAATACCAAGTCCGTCGCGTTGCTGTTCTACGAGGATCTCGTCAGCGCGATGGAAGACGTCTCGATCATTCTCGAACACGACCCCGCGGCGGTCGAAGTGCTCGACGAGGTCCTGCTGGATCTGGCCGCCGACACCGAGGAGTTCGGTGACCTCGTCGACGAAATTTTGCCCGACGGAACCCGGGCCACGCTGCTGGTGGAGTTCTACGCCGAGGACGACGCCGACGGCAAGCAGAAGGTCGCAAACCTCTTCGCCGACCGCACTGCAGGCGTCGAATCGATGGTCGAACCCGACGAGAGTGCGGCCGATATCACCGACGAGGACGTCATCGCCTTCGACGCTCGCGAGGCCCACGACGACGACCAGCGCAAGCGCTTCTGGAAGCTTCGCAAGTCCGGCCTCCCGATCCTGCTCGGCCGGACGACAGACGAAAAACACATCTCCTTCATCGAGGACATGGCAGTCCCGCCGGAGAACCTCCCCGGGTTCGTCGAGGGATTCCAGAAAGTCCTCGAAGACAACGGCACGATTGCGAGCATCTACGCCCACGCCGGCCCTGGTTGCTTGCACATCCGGCCGCTCGTGAATACCAAGACGCTGGACGGCGTGAACCAGATGCGCTCGATCGCCGAGGACGCGACCGATCTGGTCGTCGAGTACGGTGGTAGCGTCTCGGGCGAACACGGTGACGGTCGCGCCCGGAGCGGGTGGAACCGGAAACTCTACGGCCAGCACGTCTGGGAGCTCCTCCGAGACCTGAAGCACACTTTCGATCCGGACTGGCTGCTGAACCCGAGTCAAGTGTGTGGCTACGCCGCCGACGAGGAGCTGCCGGAGGGCGTCCCCGAGCGCGCTCGCGTGGCGGACATGGCCGAGAATCTCCGGTTCGATCCCGAGTACGAACTCGAGATCCCGTTCGAGCCGACGCTGAACTGGGACAACGACAACGGCATGGCCGGAATGGTCGAACTCTGTCACGGCTGTGGCGGCTGTCGCGGCCCGCAGGGAACGACTGGCGGCGTGATGTGCCCGACCTATCGAGCCGCGAACGAGGAGATCCAGGCGACTCGTGGGCGGGCGAACATGCTTCGCCAGGCAATGAGTGGCGACCTCCCTGACGATCCACGAGAAGAGGAATTCATGGAGGAGGTGCTGGATCTCTGTGTCGGCTGCAAAGGGTGTGCCAAGGACTGCCCGAGCGAGGTCGACATGGCCAAGCTCAAAGTGGAGGTCAAACACGCCCACCACGAGCAAGAGGGACCGGGGATCCGCGATCGGCTGTTCGCCAACGCCGGCACGCTCTACCCACTCGCGAGCGCGCTCGCCCCGCTGTCGAACTGGGCACAGAAGCTTCCTGGTGCCGGAATCGTTCAGGAGAAATTGTTCGGAATCGCTCGCGAGCGCGAACTCCCCACATTCTACCGCAACACCTTCGTCGATCGATTCGCCGATCACGAGCCAGCTGTCAGCGAGGAGGCGGCCGACCGGAAAGTCCTGCTGTTCCCCGACACCTTCACCAACTACAACCGTCCCGAGGCGGGAATGGCCGCCGTCGAAGTACTGGAAGCGGCGGGCGTCCACGTCGAGGTCCCGACCGACGTGGTCGACTCCGGGCGCGCACCGCACTCGAAGGGGTTTCTGGACACGGCTCGCGAGCAGGCCGAGGAGAACGTCGCGAAACTCGCACCGCGAGTCGAGGAGGAATGGGACGTCGTCCTCGTCGAACCCTCTGAGGCAGTGATGTTCCAGTCGGACTACCTCGACTTGCTCTCGGGCGACGACGTCGAACGCGTCGCGGCCAACGCCTACGGAATCGCCGAATATCTGGACGTGCATCGGTTGGACGCGGAAATCGACTTCGACGCACCCACCGAGTCGCTCTCGTATCACGGCCACTGCCACCAGAAGGCGACCAAGAAGGATCACCACGCGGTAGGTGTGCTCCGACGGGCAGGTTACGAGGTCGACGCCGTCGATTCCAGCTGTTGTGGGATGGCCGGCTCGTTCGGCTACGAGGCCGAGCACTACTCGATGAGCAAGGCCATCGCGTCGATCCTCTACGACCAGCTCGACCGGAGTTCGGGCGAGTCCGTCGTCGCACCTGGGGCCTCCTGCCGCGGCCAGCTCAAAGACTACGAGGGCGAGGAACCGCCCCACCCGATCGAGCGGCTCGCCGACGCCCTTGCCTGATCACGTCGGGTGGTTTCCGTCTCGCCACCTCGTCTACTGAGATCACGTAGGCGTAGTTCTTTTATACGATCCATTGGACAGTACGAATAGATGGTCCGCCGCCCCCACGTGATCGGATTCGTCATTCTGGCCGTCTCCCTCGCGGGTCTTGTGGGTGTAACGGGTGGCATGTCCGGCACGCAGGCGACTGGTTCTCTGCAGCCCGCAGCCGTCGACGCGGGCAACGTCAGTGATTCGACACCGGACGGGTTCTCTCGAACGTCGTACACGCTGACTGTCTACGAGAACGGAACGGTTCGGTGGACGACGATCCACTCGCGGCCACTCAACGAGAGCGAAGTCCCTGCGTTCGAATCCTACGCGGAGGAGTTCAACAACACGGAGATGGAGCTCTACCGGGAGTTCGTCGCGCAAGCAGAGTCGTTGGCGGCGACCGGGACGCAGTCGACGAACCGGACGATGAACGCGACGAACTTCCGCAAGCATGCGCACGTCGCCCGGGGCGGGTTCAACCTCGGGACGCAGGGCAAAGTCGAGATGTCGTTTCTGTGGACGAACCTCGCGAGTGTCGAAGGTGAGCAGGTCGTCTTCGGCGAAGCGTTCGATGTCGGATTGTACCTCGGTCCAAACCAGCGTCTGACGATACGACCGGGGCCGGGGCTGGTCTTTGCGAGCGTCGATCCCGGGCCGGATTCGCAGGACGATCCCGACTCGCAGGTCGAGAGCGAGTGGATCGCCTGGGAGGGTGAGTACGAGTTCAACCCAGAGCGGCCCCTGGTCACGTTCCAGCCGGCTGGGCGGACGATGACGACAACCCAGACGGTGTCGACAGCAGCCACGACGACTCCGACGACAAGTGTGGGCCCGACCACTTCGGGACAGTCACCGACGACTGCACCGGTCGAGACCAGCGCGGACGACGGTATCGGCGGGATGTTCGTCGTGGGGTTGATCGTCCTGTTGTTGGCTGGCGGGACGGTCGCACTCTATCGGACGGTGATTTCGGCCGACGATGGCGACGAGAGGAGGGTCACCCAATCAACGCCGTCGAGTGACGACAGTGGGGCAGCGGCCGAGACGCCGACTGAGGCGGAAGGTTCGGACGAGCCCGCGACGACAGTCACCGACGAAGAGTTACTCTCGGACACAGATCGCGTCGCCTCGTTGCTCGAATCCCACGGCGGTCGGATGCGACAGTCGGCAATCGTCGAGGAGACAAACTGGTCGAAGTCGAAAGTGAGCATGCTGCTGTCGGATATGGAAGAGGACGACGAGATCACGAAACTGCGGGTCGGCCGGGAGAACATCATCAGTTTACCGGGCCACGAACCGGACGCTGCGGGGTCGCCGTTCGAGGACGAAGAGTGAGACACATCGGCATACGGCGGTCGGAAACGGAACCGTTTTACGTATCTCCCCAGTACCAACGAGTGCACGCTCTGGTGGTGTAGTCCGGCCAATCATATTGCCCTCTCACGGCAATGACCAGGGTTCGAATCCCTGCCGGAGCACTTCTGTCGCTCGCAAGTTCGCGAGCGACGGATGCGAACCAGGGTTTGAATGACGCCACGAGCGAGCGATAGCGAGCGAAGTGGAGGTAGTTCAAATCCCTGCCGGAGCATAGCGAGGTCGAACGCAGTGAGGCCTCGAACGCGAACAGGGAACGGAGTGACCCGTGAGCATTTCTCTGCGATCGCAAATTCGTGAGTCGCAAATGCGACCCAGGATTTGAACCACGCGAGACGAGCGCAGCGAGTCTCGTCATCGGGTTCGAATCCCTGCTGGGGTGCTGTGGTGCGAAAGAGGATCGACTTAGAGACCAGCAGTTACAGGCCGATTCCGGTACTGTATTCGAGCGTCCCGAAGCACTTGCCAAGCGAGTCGCTATCGATTTCCTCGCCGTCGATGCGCCCGGCGAGGCCCGACATGCGGAACATGAACTCGTTGTAGCTCCAGTGTGACTCCGCGAGGCCGCCCAGAATCGGCCGGTCGAGCCAGTTGCGTGCGTGGCCGTAGGTGCTGGCAACGAAAGACACGTAGTCACCGTCGTCGTTCTCGACGCGGACGTCGAAGTCCGGGTGCTCGCCGGTATCGAGAATCGGTTCGATCGTGACCCGGTCGAAGTCGACGCGGCCGCCGTCGCCCCACTGCCAGAACGCAGTCTGCCGGAGCGGGATCGTCAGTCGTTCGAGCCGAGTGGAGGAGAAGAACTTGTAGCCCTTGCGGAACAACTGGGGGCCGATGAACGGGACCATCGCGGAGAAGGCCGTCCCGTCCGGGAAGATAGCCCAGATCCACTTCCAGGGGAACAGCGGCATGTCGAAACACACCCGCTGGAAGTACGCTGATCCCGACAGCGTCTCCGTGCCGCCGGGGAGGTCGAACTCACCTTCGAAGTCCATCTGGCGCCAGGCGAGGACCTGAACGCCACCTAGCGGTGTCTCGACGTCGAGCCCGTGGTGAGGCGCTGTCAGCGTCGAGTCGAGTTCCCCGCGCGCCTCGAACTCCGCCTCGACGTCGTCGCCGACGACCTCCATCTTGAGTCCGAGCGGGTCCGAGAGCGCTTCGAGATGGCTCCCGCGGCGCTCGCCAGCCTCGTTCTCGGTCCAGGCATCGATGCGCTGGTCGTTTCGGGAGAGAACGGCCTCGGACGGTTGGTTGACGACGTGATCGTGGACTTCCTCGTCGTCACCGGCCCAGCCCACAGTCATGACGTTGAATCTGTCTTCATCGTCGGAGACCGGGCGGTTCGGGTCGAGTCCGGGCGTCGGACGGTCGTTGACGAGACAGTGATCGCCGACGCGGGCGGCGATCGAGAACATGAGTTGCTTGGGGCCGTACCCCTCCTCGCCCTCGGGAAAGAGGATGAAAAACCACCAGGAGGAAGACGCCCAGTTCTGTCGCTCGGGGTTTTGCCACCAGATCTTCTCGAAGTTGCGCCGATGCTCGCGAATACTCTCGTCCGTGGACCCGTCTGTCATCAGTATACCCTGTAGGTCGGGGGGCCCGACAAAGCATGCATCGATTTCTGCTCAGCCTAGCTCTCGACTGAATCCCCGTTCTCGGAGATGTTGAGACCGGCCAGCAGCCGAGCGGTGACGACCTGTTCGACGATGTCGACCAGTGTCTCGTCGTCGGCTGAGTATTCAGCGAGTATCCCGAGCGGGATCTCACCACCGGCCATCTCGCGGTGGCCACCGGCGCTGCCAACGTCCGCGAAGGCAGCATCGAGTACCTCGCCGATGTGGACGCGGGCGTCGGTCGAGCGGGCGCTGACGTGGATCGCGTCGTCGACGATCCCGAAGACGATGGCAGTCTCGACGCCTTCGAGGGTGGCGAGGTAGTCAGCCGCTTGCGGGAGCGCATCGCGCTCGATTGTCCGCCCGACGTGGGTGATGAGAACCGCCCCGCGGACGACTCGGTTTCGGATCGCGTCGGCGATGGCGTCGACGGTCACGCCGCTGACCGAGGGCGTCGAGAGCTTGCGGAGGAGGTCACGGTCGGCGCGGTCGTGGAGGGTGCTTGCGGCCTGGTATTCGGCGCTCGTCGTCCCGCGGAGAAAACCCAGCGTCTCCCGACGGATCGCGAACAGAAGCGCGGTCGCGAGAGTCGCGTCCAGTTCGACGCCGAGATTCTGGAGGTGCTCGACAAGGATCGTCGCCGTCGCCCCGACCTCGACGCGGTGGTCGACGAATCGGGCTTCGATGCCGTCGACGGGGTGATGGTCGACGACGATATCGACTGGCGTTCCCTCCGGGACCTCGTTGTTGGACTCGGGGACGGCGTGGTCGACGAACGCGAGCAACGATCCCTCGGGGCGGTCGACGACAGCCTCGGGTTCGAACGGCCTGAGATCGATATCGAGGAGGTTGACGAACGCGCGGTTTTGCTGGTGAGAGATGTTGCCGCTGTAGAGGATTCGGCGTTCGTCGATGCCGACTGTCGCGGCGATGCGCCCGAGTGCCAGCGCGCTGGCCAGGCAGTCGGGGTCGGGGTTGTTGTGACAGACGATCGTCAGCGTATCGCCGCCGGCGAGGACGTCCCTGAGTTCCTGGGAGGTGGCCATCGACCGACGTTCGGCCGCCTGGCAGATGTGTCTACCGGCGATGTAGTCCGGCGCTCGGGTGAGCCGGGAAATCCGGAGTGGGGCCAGTATCAAACGGCTATTTGAGCTTTCAGCGCCTTTTGGGGAGTGGCGTTCGAGGGGTGAGATATGAGCCGTCACGAAACGGCGGTCGACCACCTCGGCCGCTTGCCCTCCTCAGCGTTGTCTCGAAGCCGCTCGGCGGTCGAAACCGTCGGGTTCTGGGGTGCAGTCCTGGCCCCACTGGGCTATCTCCCGGCGCTCGCACTGGATCACTCCCTGGAACTGATCGCCCCACTGCTCGTCCTCAACGCCGCGTGTCTGATCGTCGGGCATCGCCACCGACCGTCACACGACGCAGGGGTGCTGGCAGTCATCGCACGCGCGGGGCTGCTCGGAGGTGACCAGTGATGTCCTCGGCCGCGACCGACCGCAAGCGCCAGCGAGTCGCCGCCCACCTCCGCGAGCGCGCCGCCGAGGAACCAGTGTACGTCAAGAGCAAGTTCCTCGCCGAGGAGATCGATCTCTCTGCGCGGGAGATCGGAAGCGTACTCGGCCAGCTCGCGGACAGGTCCTCGGAGCTGGCGATCGAGAAGTGGTCGTACACTAACGCGACGACCTGGCGCGTCGAGCGACGGTAGCGAAACCCCCTTGCCGGCCGCGGATCTGTGGTCGGTATGGGTAGCGACGACCACGACGCCCGGTCGGTTCGGGAGACCTACGAGACGATCGCGAGTCACTTCTCGGAGACGCGGGCCCACCCCTGGCCGGAAGTCACCGAGTTCGTCGAGGCCGCCACACAGGTCGACCTCGGACTCGATCTCGGCTGTGGGAACGGCCGACACGCCGCCGTGCTGCACGAACGGGCCGATCAGGTGCTCGCCCTCGACGCGAGTCGAAACCTCCTGAGAGAGGCCCGCGAGAAACTCGATCCCACGTGGGTCCGGTTGCTCCAGGGCGACGCCGCGCGACTCCCATTGCCGGACGACTGCGTCGACCTGGCCGTCTACGTGGCGACGCTGCACCACCTGCCGAGTCGCGAGCGGCGCCGAGAGAGTCTGGACGAACTGGCCCGGGTCCTCTCTCCCGAGGGCGAGGCACTGGTCAGCGCCTGGAGTACGGCCCACGATCGCTTCGACGCCGACGCCGAGGCCGAGACCGGGTTCGATACGGAGATCGACTGGACACTTCCGGGAGGGGAAACAGTAGCGCGATTCTATCACATCTACGCGCCCGCGGAGTTCGAGGCGGACCTGGCGGCGAGTGACTGCCGAGTGATAGAGTTCGAGGTGTCGAGCGGGAACTGTTACGCCCGGATCAGCGGGAAGTCCCGAGACGAAGCCGGTGCTCTCTGAGGGAATTGCAGTAGAGAAGTGCGGGGCCCGGAATTTGAATCCGGGTCGTCAGCTTGGAAGGCTGAGGTCATAGCCAGACTAGACCAGCCCCGCTCAAAATCGAGTTGGCCGTGCCGGGATTAAGGGCTTTCTATTCAGTCCCAGAAATCGTGGGGGCCACCGCTGTCAAGCCCTTCAGGATGGGGAGGATGTCACGGCTGGACGTCGATCCAGATGTCAGATCGGATCCAGGCGTCGGAGCCCTCAGGGTGATACATCCGCAGGGTGTCGTCGTCTACTTCGGCGACGAGGTCGGCGTCGTTGTCGACGAGCCGGTAGGATCGGGCGGGGTAGGTCAGCGGGAACGCGCGGGCGGGGAGGGTATCGATCCGCGGGCAACGAGGGGGTTCGACGGCGTCGTCGGCCAGCGAGTTCTGGTCACTGGCGGCTAACCCCGGGCTGAGCAGGCGATCGAAACCGGTTCGAACGGTCGCCCAAACTGATCGCCATCCCCGAGAAACACTGCGCTGGAGGCTAACAGCGACTGCGTCGGCTCGCGCGCGACCCGACAGTGGCGGGCGTGTCGCCCGTTCTGGGACTTCCTGGCCCTCCGAGCCCCGGACCTCCGGGCCGTCTGTCGGAGTGAGACTCATGTGTGTACATCGGTATCATGGAACAAAACGATTGTGTCTACTCGAATGTCGAGCGACGACGGTTACTGATCGTCGCCGTCGGCGTCTTTGCGGTCGTTTTCCAGGCGGATGAGCGTCGTCGCGAGCTGGCGGTAACCATCTGCGAGGTCGCTGTCGGGCGCTTCCATGACGACCGGTTCAGTCTTGCAGGCCTGGGGGTCGTCAGAAAGCAGTCCCAGCAGATCGAGATCGATCTGGTCGCGGACCCGGTCGACGTCGGTGTCGTCGGTGACGCGCGTGACGACGACGCCGAGGAGCGTACCGTCGACCTTCTCGACGACTTCCGCAGTCTTTCGCGTGTCGACGATGGAGGTGTTCTTCGGCGTCGAGACCAGGACGACTCCGTCAGCGAGGCCGAACGGGACCAATACCTCGTGGCTGAGGCCGGTTCCGGTGTCGATGATCACGACGTCGTAACTGTCGGCGAGCGTGTCGATCACGGGCCGAAGTTCCGCCGGGTCGGCGTCGATCAAGTATTCGAGTGAGTCCCCACCGGAGACGACGTCGAGACCCGTCTCGGTGGTGACGATCGCCTCGCCGATGTCGGCCTCGCCAGCGAGCACTTTGTGGATGCTCGTCTCACAGTCGAGTTCGAGGATGTCGGCGACGTTCGTCGTCCCCAGGTCGGCGTCGACGACCACGACAGAGTAGCCGACAGAACGGACGGCCGACGCCACGTTGATCGCAGTGACCGTCTTTCCCGCACCACCTTTCGCGCCACCGATAGTCAGTACACTTGCCTCGGACACAGCCGAGTAATTCCGTCCAGAACGCAAAAGTATTCTGGCGGCGATCCAACAAAAATTGTCCTATAGTTCGACCCGCTCAACGATCTGGTCGGCGTCCTCGCGGACGTTGACGGCGACGATCCGAATATCGTCTTCCAGTCCCGAGCCCCTGAGCTTTGCCTTCAGAAGGTTGTCGACCTGGTAGACGCCGGCGGCGTTGGTCATCTCTATCTCGACGCGGACGACCCTGTCCTTGCCCGGCCCGAGTCGGACGTTCCTGATCGCCTGGCTGGAGACGGTGTTGATCCCGCGGCCACCCCGTTCGTAGGGGATGCGCGAGCGACCGCGTTCCATGTCCAGCGCGTCGGCGACCCGGACGACGCCGGCCTCGGTCGTCAGCGGTGTCTCCTCGGTGTGATGACAGAGGATCGCGTGTAGCACTTCTCCCTTGACTCTGACCGCGTCGGCCAGATCGTAGTAGGGGAGTTCCTCGAGGACGCGGTCGAGGACGTCCGCAGCGAGGGGGATCGAGTAGTAGGGGTGGTCGTCGCGGTGGACGATGTGGCCGATGTCGTGTAAGGTCGCCGCGAGCGCGACGATGACGGCCTCGTCGGCCTCGTCGAGGCCCTGATCGGCAGCGCCGTTGAACGCGACCGAGCCGCGCTTGAGCAGGTCGTACAGGCAGAGCGCGCGGTTACGGACGATGCTGACGTGTTTCGAGCCGTGGTCGTTGTACCGCTTTCGCGTGACGGGGTTGACGTTCTGTGCCTCGAGTAGCGTCTGGATCTCCTCGTCGCTCGCCACCCGCTCGAGGACGTCGTTGACGCGCTCGTCCGGGAAGGAGTGATCTGCGCTCGGATCGTAGACGCGGCCGGCCTGGACGTCGGCGGCGGCTGGGTCGTCAGTATCGCTCATAGACGCCGTTGGTGGGCGAGCGAAAAAACAGTTCGCGCTCAGCGCCGCGAGACAAACGACCATTTTTGTGTCCCCACTGTGACTACCCCGCACATGCAACCCTCAGGCCCGATGCAGCCGGGATCCGGCGGGGATCGATCGATCCGTGGGTTCCTGCGAACCTCGATGATCAGTGGTCTCGCCGTCGCGATTCCGGTCCTCATCACGCTGTTCGTCTTCCGCTTTGCGATGAACTTCATGCTGGATTCGGTCGGCCCGCTTGCCACCCTGCTGCAGGAGCTGGGCATCAGCGATCAGTTCGCCGCCGACCTCGCGGCGTTGGTCTCGCTGCTGTCGCTCATCCTCCTGATCGGGGTCCTCACCGAAACCAGCCGGCTGTCCAATCGGATCGAAGCCACGTTCGACAACGCGATGTCCTCGATTCCGGGCCTGGGCGCAGTATACAGCAGTTTCAACGACATGAGCAAGCTGCTGCTCGACAGCGACGTCCAGAGTTTTCAGGAAGTCAAACTCGTCGAGTACCCCACTCAGGGGTCGTACTGCGTCGCCTTCGTGACTGCAGATACCTCCGAGAACATCCGTGCAGCGACGGGTAACGACGAGATGACGACGCTCTACCTGCCGATGGCGCCCAACCCGGTGATGGGTGGGTTCGTCGTCCACGTCGAAGACGAGCAGGTCTACGACGTCGACATGAGCGTCGAGGAAGGGATGCGCTCGGTCGTCACCAGCGGCGTCGCGATCAACGAGGCCGACGAAGAGCAGATCCCTGGTGAGATCGGGGGCGAAATCGACGTCCCACCCCGCGACACCTCGGAGCTATGAGTTTCACGCTTCGCGAGCACACCGCAGACGTCGCGGTCGAAGCCACAGGGGAGTCGATCGACGACGTCTTCGCGGCCGTCGCAGACGGGCTGGCGGCTGCGATGTGCGAAGACGTGCCAGCCCAGGGCGAGCGCTTCAGGCTCTCGGTGACAGCCGAGTCGTCCGAAGCGCTGTTGTTCGATTATCTGGACGAACTCATCTACCAGCGAGACGTGCGGAACGTCCTCCCGGTCGACAACGACGCGACGGTCACGGAGACGGCCGACGGCTGGGCAGTCGACGCCAGTGCACGGGGAGTCCCGCTTTCGGCAGTCACGGCCCGGGAAGTCAAGGCCGTCACGTACTCCGAGATGGAACTCCACGAGACCGACGCTGGCTGGTGCGCGTACGTCGTCTTCGACGTCTGATCGGGCTGGCGTCCGCCGAGGTGTACCGAACTGTCCGTTTAAGCGGCCCGAGGCCCTATCGACTGACGATGACCGTTCCTCGCGCCTACACCCGGCGGGCGAGCCTGCTCGTCGCGGTACTGACGCTGCTGGCAGTCAGTGTACGCCCAGTAGTGGCACACGTTCGCTACGTCACCGAGAATCCACCGCAAGAGGGGCTCCAGTTCACGATCGAGGTGCTCACGGACCCCGCAAACGCCGTGCTGTTCGGTGGGGTCGGCCTGCTCGCGACCGCCGGCGTCGGGGCGTTCCTGTGGGTCAGACCGACGATCCCGGACTTCGAGGTGCTCCGGTCGGCGCTGGCGGAGTATCTGACGTACGTCCCGTGGATGCTCCGACTCAGCATGGGCCTGCCGCTGGTCGGTGCGGGGTTCATCGGTTACATCTTCAGCCCGTCGGTGATGACGGCTGATCACCTCGGAGCGGCCGCGCAGGCCGAAGTCCGCCTGCTCATGATCGGCCTGGGCTTCTTCCTGCTGTTCGGGCTGGCGACCCGCGTCGTGGCGCTCGTCGGACTGCTCACCTACGTCGCCTCGCTCGCGTTCTTCCCGAGGACGATCCTCGCGCTGGAGTACGTCCCCGGCTTGCTGGCGATCTTCTTGCTTGGGAGCGGGCGACCAAGCGGCGACCACCTCCTCAGCCGCGTCGCCAGCTCACCTGGAACCTACTACAGCCGGATCGACCCGGTCCACGCTCGAGCACGGGAACTTCAGCAGCGACTCGACCCCTACACCGCCTACGTGCCGGTGATTCTGCGCGTGGGCCTGGGCGTGACGTTCGTCCTTCTGGGACTGGGTGAGAAACTGCTCAACCCCGGTCCCGGGCTCGGCGTCGTCGCGAAATACGATCTCACGTCGATCGTGCCCGTCGACCCCGGCGTCTGGGTTGTCGGCGCGGGCCTCGCTGAGATCGCCTTTGGTCTGCTTCTCATCGCGGGCCTCCTGACGCGCGCAACTGCCGCCGGAGCGTTCGTCCTGTTCACGCTGACGTTGTTCGGCCTGCCCGACGACCCCGTACTCGCACACATCACGCTGTTCGGGCTGGCCTCGGCCGTCTTCACGCTCGGTGCTGGCCCACTCTCGCTTGACGCCTGGCTGGGCCGGCAACCGACGAGTCGCCCCGAGGAGACACCGGCCGCAACCGACTGACGGAAGTGACACCCTCGTCCGACAGCTTTTGAGGAAGGCCGCAGAAGCTTCGAGTATGACCACCTACGACGCCGGCGACGTCACGCTCGAAAAGGTGCGTGAATACGTCTGGGAAATTCCCCAAGAGGGGGAAATGAACGTGCCCGCCCGAGTACTGGCGAGCGAAGCCCTGCTGGAGGAGATTAGCGAGGACAAGACCCTCGAACAACTCACGAATACGACTCATCTGCCGGGCATCCAGAAGTACGCCATCTGCATGCCGGACGGCCACCAGGGCTACGGGTTTCCCGTGGGCGGGGTGGCAGGGATAGATGCCGAAGACGGCTGTATCAGCCCCGGAGCGGTAGGATATGACATCAATTGCTTGCCGGGGTCGACCGACGTCCGGCTGTCGTTCGGTCGGAAGATGCCGATCGAATCGGTTCGCGATCGATTCGAGCGAGAGCGGGCGACCGTAGCCGGGGACTCACTCACCAGTTCAGATATTCGACTGTTTACCGAAAGCGGGACCAAGCAGGTCTACGAGGTCCAGACGGCGACCGGCGAGACGATCGAAGCAACCGCGGACCACCCGTTCGCGACACCTGACGGGATGGTCGAACTCGGCGATCTCGAAGCCGGCGACGAAGCGCTGGTCCAGCCCTTCCAGGGAATCGAGCACGACGATCCCGAAGAATTCACCGTCCTCTCGGTCGACGACTTGGAAGACGCGAATCCACAGATCCGCAGCGTCCTCAAAAATCGGGGTCTCTTGCCCCTCAAATCGACCGATGAGGCATTCAATCGCCTGCTCAAACTTGTCGGATTTCATCTCGGTGACGGCTCGCTGGGTGGTGAGGGACAGCTCTGGTTCTACGGGGAGCCGGAAGATCTCGAAGGTATCCGTGAGGACGTGAAAGCGATCGGATTCAAGCCCTCGAAGGTCTACTCGCGCGACCGAGACCACGACATCGAGGGCGAGACCTTCGAGACGACCGAATACAGCTTCAAGACGACATCGAAAGCCCTTCGTCTGACGCTCCAGAAACTCGGGGTCCCGGACGGTCCGAAAGTCGCGGCCGGCTTTTCGACACCATGGTATCTCGACCGACTTGCCGACTGGCAGAAGGCACTCTTCTACAGCGCGTACTTCGGAGCCGAAATGAACGCGCCGGCAGCCCAGCACGACATGAATCTCTACTGTCCCAAGGTTTCACAGACCCGGACCGTCGATACTGCAGGAGACGGGCGGCGATTCCTTGCGGACCTCGCGTCGTTCCTCGGTGATCTCGGTATCGAGACGAACGAGATAGAGTCCTTCGAGACTGACTCGAACCGCGAACACGACACCGTCCGACTTCGACTGGGTGTCAAGAACGACTCGGCGAATCTGATCCGCTTCTTCGAGACGGTCGGGTACCGCTACAACCGACACAAACGTCGGTTGGCCGTCAAAGCGATCCAGTATCTCAAGCTGAAAGAACGAGAGATCGAACGCCGGGAACACATCGCAAACGAGGTGAGAACGCTAGCAGACGGTGGAACACCTGTCGAGACGCTCAAAGAGAAGTACGACATCAACGACCGATTCATCGAGCGCAGTGCCTGGTCCGGTCGGAAAGGGCGTCCGCGTCTCGGCGACGCGTTCCCGACGTTCGATGAGTTCTGCGAGCAGACGACTGTCAGTGACGACATGACCGTCGAATCGACGATCGAACACATCGAACCCGCTGGTGAGAAAGCGGTCTATGACATCGGTGTCGCTCACGACGCTCACAATTTCCTCGCAGACGGGTTTGTCGTCTCGAATTGCGGCGTCCGGATGCTGAAGACGAATTTGACCGACAGCGACGTTAGTGGACGAGAAGAAGAACTCGTCGACGCGCTATTTGACGCGATTCCGTCAGGTCTCGGCGGCGGTGGCATCTTCGAGGGCACCAAGGGCGACATCGACGAGATTCTCGCCGACGGGATGGAGTGGGCGCTGCGGAACGACTACGCCGTCCCCGCGGACCTCGAACACTGCGAGGACGAGGGACGGCGGCCGGACGCCGATCCGAGCGCCGTTTCGCAGAAGGCGAAGGATCGCGGGAAAGTCCAGGTCGGCTCGCTCGGCTCGGGCAATCACTTCCTGGAGGTCCAGCGCGTCACCGACATCTTCCGCGAGGACGTAGCGGGAGAGTTCGGACTCGAAGCGGACCAGATCGTCGTGCTGATCCACTGTGGCTCGCGCGGGCTCGGTCATCAGGTCTGCACGGACTACTTGCGGGAGATCGAGAAGGCCCATCAGGGGCTGCTGAACCAGTTACCGGACAAGGAACTCGCGGCCGCCCCCGCTGGCTCGCACCTCGCCGAGGAATACTACGGAGCGATGTGTGCGGCGATCAACTTCGCGTGGGTCAATCGCCAGCTCATCATGCACCGTACTCGCGAGGTCTTCGCGGACGTCTTCGACCGGGAGTGGGAGGCCATGGAGATGGACCTGCTGTACGACGTCGCGCACAACATCGCCAAGAAAGAAGTCCACGACGTCGACGGCGAGGACAGGGAGCTGTACGTCCACCGCAAGGGCGCGACGCGGGCGTTCCCGGCGGGCCGGCCCGAGTTGCCGCCAGCCTACAGCGACGTCGGCCAGCCGATCATCATCCCGGGGAGCATGGGCGCGGGCAGCTACGTCCTCCGCGGGGGCGAGCGCTCGCTCGAAGAGACCTTCGGCTCGACTGCCCACGGGGCTGGCAGACTGATGTCCCGGACGCAGGCGAAGAACACCTACTGGGGCGAGGACGTGCAGGACGACCTCCGCGAGCAACAGCACATCTACGTCAAAGCCCAGAGCGGCGCCACCGTCGCCGAGGAAGCGCCCGGCGTCTACAAGGACGTCGACGAGGTGGTGAACGTCTCGGACGCGCTCGGCATCGGCGACAAGGTCGCTCGGACGTTCCCCGTCTGCAACATCAAGGGGTGAACTGTTCGCAGACGAGACTGCTCACGAGCCGGCCGTCGACACGTCAGTCGTATAGTGGTCCCTCGTGAGTGCTCCCGTCGAAGTCCGGATCGTAGATGGACTCGTCTTCCTCGCCGGTCGCGTCGATCTCGGCCAGACAGCCCTTTCGAGTGACTCGCGTCAGGGCGTGGTCGACGAGCTTCACGCGGGAGGGGACCTCGAAGTCCAGCGTCCCGACGAAACAGCTGCCCGGCGGGACGGACATCGTCTGGACGAACTCGTCGGGCGTGGTGGTGACCGAGCCGTTGGGCCAGGCCTCGCTCCAGACGTTGCCGATCGGGTGGAAACTCGACGTGAGGTTCGGCCCGCCCGAGACCATGTAGACGCGGGCGGTGTCACCGACATCGACCTCCATCGGGCCGTGGTTGTCTGCGGCGTAGGCGAACTTCTCGCCGTTGAGCAGGACGTAGGTCGGTTCCTCGGCCCGCATCGCCTCGTAGTCGAAGCTGTGGTGACCCGGCGTCCCCGCGTCGTGGCTGGTGTAGAGTTCGTGCTGGCCGAGGTAGAACTCCTGATCGACTTCGGGCAACCCCTCCGGCGGCTCGACGAGGATCATCCCGAACATACCCGTCGAGATGTGGTAGTCCATGTTCGGGACGGCACAGTGGTAGATGAACGCGCCGGGATAGCGCGCCTGGAATCGCATGGCGTTCTCCTCGCCGGGGGCGGCCGTCGTCGCGACTGCACCGCCGCCGGTCCCGTAGACGGCGTGGAAGTCGACGTTGTGCAGCGTGGCGTTCTCGGGCGCGTTCTCCAGGGTGAACTCCACGGTGTCGCCCTGCCGGACGCGGAGCATCGGCCCCGGTACCTGTCCGTCGAAGGTCATGTAGTCGACGGTCACGCCGGGTTCGACCTCGGCGGTGACCTCCTCGACGGTGAGCGTGACTTCGATGGTCTCGCTGTGGTCGCGCTCGATCGGGTCGGGAACGTCGGTCGGGTCGGCGGCGACCGAGTCGACGTCAGGTTCGCTGGCGGGTTCGGGCGTCGACTGGCTGGCCCGAGCGCCTGGAGTCTGGTCGCCGTCGGAGTCGCCGCCACAGCCGGCGAGCGAGGCGAGCGCGCCGAGCCCGACCGCACCGAGCAGCTTGCGGCGTGAGGTGTCGAACATGGTGATCACTTGGGTCCTACACGTGACGCTTGCCGACCGACGTACTTCAACTGAGAATCAGCTTCTCAGGCCCCGATACGACGGCCGAACGTGTTCGGCACGTCCGATATCACTCTGCATCCAGCGTCGAGAGGTCGCCGACTTGCTCGCGTCGGACGACGTCTCTGACGAACAGGCGGACCTGCCGAACGAGATCGGCGCGGTCCTCGTAGTCGTAGACGCGGGCGTCCCAGCGATCGAGGACCGCGGCGATCATCGCGCTCGTGACACCCGCTTCGTGGACGAAGACGACGCGCTCGCGGTGATCGGTCGGGTCGGCCTCGCGCTGGAAGATCGCCTCGAGGACTGCCCCTGTCTCGATGCCGACCCCGAGGTTGTTCCCGAGCTTGGGGACGACGTAGACCACGGCGTTGCTCGCGAGCGCGAACTCGATGCTCTGGGTCGCGGCGTCCATCTCCTCCAGTGGGACGTCGACGTCGATCGCCAGGAAGGCGTTCACGCCCGGGTCCGTCCGCAACGAATCGCGCACGCCGAGCAAGAGGTCGAGCGTCGCCTCCTGGCCTTCGACCCCCGAATCCGTCCCGACCAGCGCTCCGAAGTCGACCGCCTCGGGGAGTGCCTGCAGGTCGACGACGTCTTCGGGCGTGTCGGCTCGTTCCAGCGCTGCCCCGATGTCGAACGCCGAGTAGGGACCCATGAGATACACCAGCAATCGGTCGTGTGCGAGTCCCCCCAGTTCCTCGATGATCCGATCGCGCATATCTGGCGTCGCTCACGCCATACATATATAAATAGCGGCCGTTTCAGCGAATATTGAGTCAAGAAACACTTACACTGGCACGGTTTATATATTCACGTATGGCTGAGAGTGGTGACCGAGCGCGGCGACAACCCAGCGACGGGCGAGAGGGGTTCCTGCCCGAGGCGAGCCTGCTGGAGCTGTCAGAGTATCTGGCGATGCAGCGGGCGATCGGCAACGAGACGCGGTTTCGCGTCCTCGCGACGCTGGTCGAGGCGGGCGCGATGACGCCGACAGAACTGGAGGAGCGACTGGACGTCGCGGGCAACACGCTGCACTACCACCTGGACGAACTGGTCGACGTCGGGTTGGTCGAGAACCGCAAGCGCAGCGAGCCCGACCGCGAGGGACTGTATTCGTACTACCGGGCGACGAGCCTGGGGGAGGGGATTCTCACTCACGGCGTCCGGGAACTGATCGAGGAGGAGTGGGACGCGCTGGACGCGTATAGCAGCGATTGAGAGCGTCGACCGAGACTCAGTCGTCGTCGGCGATCCCGACCGCCGGGGCGTGACAGGGCGCGGGAAGACGTTCGCCCGTGGCGTTAAATGCCTATCCACGAGTCCCGTTCCACTGGGCGAGGACGGTAGTCTCGGCAGAGACGTTGGCGTAGAGGACCACGATGCGATCGTTCTCTCCGACGGTTTCACCGTAGGCACCTGCGTCACCGAGACGGATCGCATCTCCCGATTCGACCATCGAAGAGTCGTCCATTCCTCTGTCGATCTCGGCCCAGGTCACCTCTCGTTGGGGGCCCTGGATGAGGAGATCACCGGCACGGATCCCCTCGCCTCCGTCGTGCGAGACCTGCAACGCAGAGAGTTCCTCGAAGTACTGAAACGAGATCGTAGTGTCAGGCCCGTCCGTGTCGGCTTCGAAAAAGAGGACGTTCGCCCCGATAGCGAAGACGATCACGAACGCGATAGCGACGAGTGTGATCACGCTCGCCATCTCTGAGACTGCCTGTTCGTCTCCGGACAACGAGCCAGCGGCCATCGATCGATCGTTCGTGAGCGAACACCTTAAGCCGACCGGCCACTGCACTGGAGGGCTCGTTTCGCACCCAACCGATACTGATATTAGGCAGGCGATCGGTGGATCTGTACGTACGCAACGGGGGATTGGGGTGAGAGAGATATCAGCCATCGATCGACGAACAGCACACACGACGTTAGGGGAAACTCGCTGGTGGGCGACTTGCGGCGTCGAGAGTCGAAGGAGGGCGAGAGCGTGATCGGGACGTTCACTCCGGACGAACCGCTCTCGCGGGATCGGGAGCGTGGAGCCGAAGCTATCGAACGCCTCGAGGAGAGAGGGCGACCGCCGACCGCGCGCGTCTTCGCAGCCGGCTCGGTCCTCCGTGAGTCACCGCTCTCGTTAGAAGCAGTCCTGGTTGGATACGCTCGACAGGCGAACGAGCTCGACGTGAGAGTCGGTCCGTCTGTCCGCGAGGATCTCGGGCAGTTATGCGAGGCCGCGAACGAACAGGGATACGCCGTCGACGTCTCGCGGGTGCTCGAACGGACGACGCCGTCGACGACCGTCGAAGCGCTGGCCGCTGCCAGACGTCAGCTCGACGCACCGCCGAACCGTCGGTCGGATCGGCTCGCAGCGTTCGTTCAGGACGCCAGGACGGCCGGGATCGACATCTCGATGGACGACTTCGAGGGGATGCCCGGGATAGACGACGGCAGTCCGCAGTGTCGATCCGGGAGTCATCACGCACTCGTCGACGGCAGCGATCAGGCGTACGTCGAACCGCCGGTCGCCGACCGCCCCACCGAGGTCACGACAGTCGCGGCCGCCAACGGCGTCTATGCCGGGGATGGAGGGGGTGACTCTGGTCAGATCGCGGTCGACGGCGGCGAACAAAAGCCGCCCGCGGACGACACTGGAGACGCAGAGGGTCGGCCGGATCACGAAGAGACGACCGGTGCGGACTCCGAAGAGACGGCCTGTGAGGCCGCTCCAAACACAACGACGGCGACAGCGGGTCGTACAGGTCGATCGACAGAAGACCGAAGGGAGGCGGAGTCGGACCACGAGAGAGACGGGGCAGTGATTCCGACGTACGAGGCCCCAGAATCAGGATCCCAGAACGGGCGACAGTCGGCGCACGCGACAGCCGCCAGTGATACGGAAGGCCCCCCTTCCGAGACCGCGTCAAGCGACGCGACCGCCGAGGAAACGTCGGGTTTCGTCTGGCCGGCGGCGGACGACGACGTCGATCCAGACGTGTCACCGACTGTTCGAATCGGCGAGCACACGGACGAGAAGCGGCGAGAAGGACCGGCGGCGCTGGTCACCGAGGATCGGGCGGGGGAATCTGTGAGGGAGATTCACGAAGCAATAGCGCTCGCCAATCGTGAGGAGGCCCCGCCCGTGCGGATCATCGGTCCAGACAGGACCGACGGCGGGCCGCCGGATCCGCGGACGCTCACGGCCAGCCTCTCGGCGACCGGGACGTCGGTCACTGACGCGCTGGACTAGTCGGAACGGTTACTGGTCGGTCCGCTGGGTCCACGCCTCCCGCCGGGAGACGGCATGACGATAGACCACGGCCCCGAGCCCGACTACGACCAGCCCGATCAGGAGAAACGCTGTCTGGGCGGCCACGACGTTCGATCCGAGCGTGCCGATCTCGCTGGCGTCGGTGCCGAGCAGCGCGCGACCGCCCACGATCAGGAGCGGCGTCACCGACAACGTGAGTCCGACCAGCAGGAGACCGAGGGCGACGATCGCGGTGGGGACTCTCCACCTGGAGAGCAGATACCCGGGGACGAGCCAACCGACGAGGAACGCGAAGACGGACACCAACAGGGGGACTGGCCAAACGGATTCGATGACGAACATCACGAGCGGCCCCATCGGGACGGTGATAGACAGTCCGACGAGCAAGCGGACCCACCTTGGTGTCGAAAGTGCGCCGTGTGGGGTGGCCTCTGGGCCCTCGATGCCAGCGTCTGCGAGCATCGCGTCGATCGCGTCCTCTGAGAGTCCACCTTCGCCGTCGAGGAAGTCGAGTCCGCAGGACGGACACCGGCCCTCGTGGCCCGAGATCGGCTCGCCACACTGCGGGCAGGACGCGTCGATTCCGTCGTCGGACATGTACACGGGTTCGAACCCGACGGTCTTGAGCCTGCGGGAGAAGAAACCTCTAAACGCTACGGGTCCGACGACCTGCTATGCGACTGGAGGACTACTGGGGAATCGGGCCGAAGACCCGGGAGCTACTCACGACGGAACTGGGCGTCGAGGCTGCCATCCAGGCCATCGAGAGCGGCGATATCAGGACGCTGACCGACGCCGGACTCAGTCGCGGCCGCGCGACGCGGATCCTCCGGCGCGTCGAGGGTGGTCCCGCGATGGACGTCCTCGCGACGCGTGACACCCGCGAGGTCTACAAGGACCTGCTGGACGTCATCGGCCGGTACGCGCTGACCGACCACGCTGCAGATCGGATTCGCCTCCTGACCCCACTGGCGGACCGCGACGACATCCGCGAGCGCCTCGACGACGTCGTCGAGGCCCGGAACACGTGGCGGGGGCTCGACGAGTCGACGCGCGAGACCGTTCGAGAGGCCTTCGAGCGCTACGACGACGTCGGCGGTGGCGAGCGCTCGGCCGTCGACGTCGCGCGCACACTCGGTGCGGCCGGCGTCGACTCGGGCGTGTTCGAACCGCTGGCCGCACTCGACCCGTCGGATCTGGAGGCTGCCGCCGACGCGCTTGGGGCACTGGAATCTGACGGCAGCGTCGCCGCGGGCGCGGACGAAGAACTGGATCGCCTGCGCGAGCAACTCGGAGCCGCCGAGGATCTGGCAGCCAGCTCCGAGGGCGTCGTCGAGGCTGTCCGCGAGGAGATCCGGACGCCCGACGCCTTCGAGGAAGGTGTTGTAGAGCACGTCGTGAGCGAGACAGGCGTCGACGTCGGACGCGTCCGCGAGGCCATGCCGAACGAGGCCACCGACGCCCGGGATTTCGTGGGTGCAACGTTGCGCTCGCTGACAGACGGCCTGCGGACGGCCGTCGACGAGCGGGCCGAAAGCGTGGCGAGCGACGCCAGCGAGACCATCGAAGCGTCCCGGGAGACCATCGACGCCGCGGTCGAGGCCGTCGACGACATCGCGCTGTTGCTCTCACTCGCGCGCTTCGCGCTCGAATTCGACCTCGTCCGGCCGCAGTTCAGTGACGACAGTGACGTCCTCGCCGTCCAGGCCGCCCGGAACGTCGTTCTCGAAGCCGCCGACGAGACAGTCCAGCCAGTGACCTACGCGATCGGCGAACACACGATCGACTTCCCGAAGGCCGACGCTCCGCCAAGCGGCGACCGCGTTGCGGTCCTGACTGGCGCGAACAGCGGCGGGAAGACGACCCTCCTCGAAACACTGGCTCAGATCCAGCTCCTCGCCCAGATGGGCCTGCCCGTGCCGGCCGAGCAGGCCGAGATCGGCTTCGTCGACGCGATCGTCTTCCACCGACGGCACGCCAGTTTCAACGCCGGCGTTCTGGAGTCGACACTGAAAAACGTCGTCCCACCACTTTCGGAAAGTGGGCATACACTGATGCTCGTCGACGAGTTCGAGGCGATCACCGAACCCGGGAGCGCCGCCGACCTCCTCCACGGCCTGGTCACCCTCACCGTCGACCGGGAGGCGCTGGGCGTGTTCGTCACCCACCTCGCGGACGACCTCGAACCACTGCCCGAGACGGCCCGCGTCGACGGGATTTTCGCGGAAGGACTGACCCCAGACCTGGAGCTCGAAGTCGACTACCAGCCAAGATTTGGAACTGTCGGGCGCTCGACGCCCGAATTCATCATCTCGCGGCTGGTCGCCAACGCCGACGACCACGAGGAGCGCGCCGGCTTCGACACGCTGGCGCGAGCCATCGGCCAGGCGGCCGTCCAGCGGACGCTGTCGGACGCGCGGTGGTCCCCGGAATGATCCCTGTTCGGGCGTGCATTCACGTCGCTGGAGTTCGTAGTGTCGATGATGTTCCGCAAGTGTCGCAGACTCGGCTACGCGTGGCTCGTACTCAACGGGGTCTTCTACGTTCTCGCACCCCGGCTTGCACTCAAACTCACCGCAAAGCTGTGGCTACTGGGCTTCGAGAACGTCGAGGAACTCGAACCCAAGAACTGGTACGCGACGAGCACCCGGGCGGCAGGCGTCGGGATGGTCGCCGCCGGAATCGCCGGATTGCTGCTCGAACGCGAGCCGGCGGTCGCTGACGAGGAGGATACCGAAGACGAACCGACCGAAGAGATGGAGGACGAAGACGACGAGGTCACGGTCGAAACGACCGACTAACACACTCCAAAGCGTCGTCACTGTCGAATAGAACAGCCGAAAAACGACGGTCGAAACCATGCCATGGTGGGTACTGTAGCGATTTACCGCTCTGACCGCACGTCTTCGTGCGGTCGATACGGAACAGACCTACAGTACCCACCATCAGAGACCGTCTTTTCAGGAGTGCTCGGGAGAGTATCCGTCATCGCAGGCCGCCACTCATCGATAGCGTCGCGAGCGGCGGTAGTTTCGATCCATGCGACTGCGTTCGTACTCCTGTTTCAGGAGGTTGGCTCGGAGGGCCAGTGATCGCAACATGTCTATCAGCGGGGGCGGTTGCCCCGAGACTCCGTGCGGGAATCGAACCCACGCGCCAGCGGGGCTGGCGTGGACCACCCGGAGTAGCGAGCGAGTCGTCGACAGCCGGGATTCCCGCATGGGAATCCCAACCGACGTTCGATCGGCGGTGTGTCGTCCGCCGATCGACGACGAGACGCTCGCTCGGTTTCGTACCCTCGATCACGCGTCAGTCTCGACGCGGCCGACGTTCATGACGCCGAAGCCGTCGGCCAGCGTCTCGCGCACAGTCCGGTCCTCGACCGCGGGAACGGCCAGCTGGACGCCGACGACGGCCGTGACCTGGATGTCGGTCGCGCGCGGCTGGACCTCGGTCACGTCGTAGACGTCGAGTCCGTCGACGTTCTCGACGTCGCCCAGGACGTTCTCGACGCCGCTGGTCAGATCCCCGCTCGCGTCGAGAGGGACCCAGAGGGTGACTGTCGCCGTCACGGTCGTGGTTCTGGCTTGCACTGCCATAGGCCGGCGGCCGGAATCGAACCGACCGGACGCGACCACGCGCCGGGTGCTGCTGCTGTCCGGGAGGGATGTCTCTGGAGGGCCACGCGAAGACTGCCAGCGGGAGCCGTCGAGACCGGGCGGTGACAGCGTCGTCGATGCTGTCCTTCAAAGACGGTCTCGTCGAGGCTGGCTGAGCGGCTTCGACGGAGTAGTGACGACAGAGAAGGGCGTGCCCACGCGGGTCACGTCCAGTCTGCCGCCCTCGGGCGCTCGATGGCGAGCACCGTGCCCCCGTCGGGAGCGTTACGCGGCGAGACTGGGCTTGTACCGGGTGGGCCAGGAGACCTGCCCGAATCCACCGTCAGTCCCGCCGCGGATCGCCGGGGTCGAAATCGACCCCCCGATCACGGCCTGGCCATTGCTGGGCGCAATAGCCGGCGACGGGATGTGGAGTTCGGACATTGGGATCACCTGATCGCTTCACTCTGTGCTGTGACGGGTAACATATTAATTCTTTTGCACGAATGAAACGCGTTCACACGGTAGACGATAGCATGCAGAAGGGGCTTCGAGCGGCCCGAATCAGGTCGAATCTGGCTCGACACTCTCGGCCGAGGACTCGGTCACACGGACGCCCTTCTCAGCGAGGTGACGCATTCGCTGGCGGGCGAAGTCCTCCTCTCGGGAGCCGCGTGTGGCGAGGACGTACATCGTGGCCTGGCCCTCCGGCCGCATCGTCCGACCGGCGCGCTGGGAACTCTGGCGGCGCGAACCGCCCAGACCGGAGGCGACGATGGCGACTTCGGCACTCGGAAGGTCGATCCCCTCGTCACCGACTCGCGAGACGATCAGCGTGTCGCGTAGCCCCGAGCGGAACGATTCGAACAGCTCCGAGCGACGGGCGTGGCGCGTCTCGCCGCTGACGAACGGCACGTCGAGGGCTGCCGAAAGCTCCCGGCCCTGATCGAGGTAGTCGACGAACACCAGGGCTTGCTCGCCCTCGTGGGCGCGGAGGAGGTGGCGGACTTCCTCGACCTTGGCGGGGTTGCTGGCGGCAAGCTGGCGGCGTTCGTGACCGTGGGAACTGACGTACTCGTTGCGGGCAGTCTCATCGGCCCAGGGGACGTAGCGGATCTCGACGCTGGGCTCGGCGACGAACCCGGCGTCGAACAGCGCATCCCAGTCGGTGCCGATCGGCGGGCCCACGAGTGTAAAGATTTCTTCCTCGCGGTCGTCCTCCCGGAGGGGTGTCGCGCTGAGGCCGAGGCGGTGACGGCTCTGGAGATCCGCAGTCCGTCTGAACACGTCGCTTGGCACGTGATGCACCTCGTCGAAGACGATCAGGCCCCACTTGCGGTCGTCGAAGACGTGCCGGTGGCGGTCCATCCCGGCGGTCTGGTAGGTCGCGATGGTCACGGGGCGGATCTCCTTCGTCCCGCCGTGGTACTCCCCGATCTGGTCGTCGGTGAGCGTCGTGTGGGAGAGCAGTTCGTCGCGCCACTGGCTCGCCAGTTCGCGGCCCGGAACCAGGATGAGGGTCTCGCCCTCGATCCGCGAGAGGATCCCCATGGCGGCGACGGTCTTGCCGCTGCCCGGCGGCCCGACGAGCACGCCCGAGTTGCCTTCGAGGAACGACTGGACCCACTCGTGCTGGTAAGGACGGAGATCGAGATCCAGGTCGACGGGCAGGGGTTCGCCCGTGTCGAGGTCACGCTGGTCGACGACTGGGTAGCCCGCCTCGTAGAGGATTCGTTTGACCTCGGCGATCGACTCCTCGGCGACCCAGCTCTCGGTGTCCGAGATGGCCGCCCGGAGGTGGTCTTCGTCGAGCTTCTGGCGGGCGACGTTTCCCATCAGGTCCTCGCTCGCGGCTTCGAGGACGACGTAGCCGTCCTCGTGCGTACGGAGGACGAACTGGTGGGCCCGCTCCCACTGACTCTCGATCCAGTCTTCCAGATCGGGCAGACGTTCGGGCAGGACATCTCTCACTGTGGCCAGCAGTTCTTCGACGCCGTCGTAGGGGGCCTGCCAGATATCGGCCTGCGTAATCTCGTAAAGGTAGCCCTCCGATCCCGTGGTGTCCACGAGCCGCGCGAACTGCGAGAGCTGTGCGCGGGTGAACTGGTGGGGCTTGTCGACGACGAGCTGTCGCCGTTCAGGAAAGACGATCACGCGCTCGCGGTCGGTCATCCGGGACCACTCGCTGGGGTAGTAGACGACGGGATCGGTCGAGACGTCCTGGCGCTCGACGGTTCCGGCGTCGACAAGCGAGTCGAGCGCGTCGGTGGCCTCGCTCTGTGGCACGTCCAGCTGCTGGGCGAATCGCGAGGCCGTCACGACGGGCTGGCCCAGCGCTTCGAGGGCGTCGTAGAAGGTATCGATCGTCGCGTCTGCAGGAGCGTCGTCGGTCACTACCACTCCTAGTCGAGTGGCCTACAAACGGCTTGCGGGACGGAGTCCGAACCTTGAGGCCGGTTCGCTGCGAGGGGCCTGTATGGCAGACATCACCGAGAAGACCGACCGCTACGAACGACTGCTCAGTGAAGCACTGGACGAAGCGAGCGTCGCCCCGCCAGAAGATACGCCGCTCGCGGATGGTGCGGAAGAGTGCCTGGAGATGGCCGAGTCCTACCTCGAAGACGGCCGTCACTTCCGCGACGAGGACGATCTGGTGAACGCCTTGGCCGCGTTCTCCTACGGCCACGCATGGCTCGATGCCGGCGCACGGATCGGCCTGTTCTCGGTCCCGACCGATGGACACCTTTTTACTGTGTGATCCACTCACACGGAAGTCTATGTACACAGAAAAACACAATGTATATACAGTATTCCTGTTTAGTATATAAATACCTGCGAAATCTTTAAATACTTGTCGCACTAACTATAGGGTAAGAGGACGCTGGCAGACGAGTGACGAGTCGTCCTCGATTCCCCCCATCATGAGCGAGACAACGATTCGAACCACAGACGCCGAAACGGAACGACTGAACGCCCGAACGGACGAAGCCGAGAGCGAACGCTGCCCCGAGTGTAGCGGAGCGCTCGTGACCGATAGCGAGCGCGGTGAGACGGTGTGTACCGACTGTGGGCTGGTCGTCGAGGAAGACGAGATCGACCACGGACCAGAGTGGCGCGCGTTCGACGCCCGGGAGAAAGACAAGAAGAGCCGCGTCGGGGCGCCGACGACGACGATGATGCACGACAAGGGCCTGTCGACGAACATCGGCTGGCAGAACAAGGACGCCTACGGCCGGAGTCTCAACGCCAGCCAGCGAAAGAAGATGCAGCGTCTGCGCACCTGGAACGAGCGCTTCCGCACGCAGAACTCCAAAGAGCGCAACCTCAAGCAGGCTCTCGGCGAGATCGACCGCATGGCGAGTGCGCTCGGCCTCCCCGAGAGCGTCCGCGAGACCGCGAGCGTCATCTATCGTCGCGCGCTGAAAGACGACCTCCTCCCGGGTCGGTCGATCGAGGGTGTCGCGACCGCCGCGCTGTACGCCGCGGCCCGACAGGCCAACTACCCGCGCAGCCTCGACGAGATGGAACGCGTCTCGCGAGTCGACCGGATGGAACTCACCCGGACGTATCGCTACATCATCCGCGAACTCGGCCTGGAAGTCGCGCCCGCCGACCCCGAGAGCTTCGTCCCGCGGTTCACCTCCGACCTCGGCCTCTCCGACGAGGTCGAACGCACGGCCCGCCGGCTGATCGACGCCGCCCGCGCTGACGGCCTGCTCAGCGGCAAGAGCCCCGTGGGAATCGCTGCGGCAGCCATCTACGCCGCGGCGCTGCTCAGTAACGAGCGCGTCACCCAGAGCGAGGTCAGCGAGGTCGCAGACATCTCGGAAGTGACGATTCGCAACCGCTACAAGGAACTGCTGGAGGCCGACGGCGTCCAGAACATGTCCGCCTGATCGGGGAATCGGAAGACTCGTCCGTCATTTTTCGGGCACAAGAGTAATGTAGCCCGACGGTGAGTTGGCGCATATGGCAGAGTTCAATTTCACACAACTAGGCCTGGAAGTCGGTGGCTCCGGTGCGATCGGATTTTTGATAGGATTTGCTGCAAAGAAGGTCGCGAAAGTGATCGCGATCATCATCGGCCTGGAGCTCGTCCTGTTCAAGTTCCTCGAATCGCGAGACATCATCTGGGTCGACTGGAACAAACTGACGAACGGGATCGTCAAAGCGGGCAAAGAAGGCAGAGAGCAAGGTCAGGACTGGATCATGACGTTCGTCTCGACGGCCGGTGTCGGCGCTGGCTTCGTGGGCGGCTTCTTCCTCGGCTTCAAGAAAGCCTGATTCTGCGACGCCGGCCGATCGGCGTCTGTCGTTGCGTCTCGATCAACGTCTGTTGATGTCGTCTTCGTCCTGGATGATCCGCGTCTCCGCGTTGCCGCTGGAGACCTCGTTCGCGAGGTCGTAGAAGTCGTTCTGCAACCCGGCGGGGAACTGGACGACGCCGACCCACGAGCCGTCGTTTTGCCACTCTTCGCGTTTGAGATCGCCGAATTCCCTGACCTTGGCTTGCCCGCTGCCGGCGTAATCCGGCGGCAACTGGACGGCGATAGTCACCTCGTCGAAGCGAATCGGGATCACTGGTCGCAGGGCTTCGAGCGCTTCGTCGACCTGATTCTCGACTGGCTCCATCGGATCGACCCGGAAGTCTGTCTCTTCGAGAGCGGATTCGATCCGGTCGGGCGGATGGGGCGCGTCGTCCATCTGGGGATTGACCGCGTTGCGCGTGATGCGCTGGATCAACTGCTTGCGCTTCTGTTCTTGCATCTCGCGACGCTGCTCGGCAGTGATCTGAATCTCCCCGCGTTTGATGACCTCGGGGATGATCTCCATCGGGTCGGTCGTGCCGAAGACCTCTTCGAGGGCGTTCTCGGGCGGTCGATCGCCACGCGAAGCGTTCTCGAAGACGTCCTCGGCAGCGATGACGTCTTCCAGGTCGCCGTCGAACTCGCCGCGTTTGATCGCCAGCGCCGCGTCGGGGTCGACGAGGACCTCGAAACGCTCGCCATGAGATTCGAGCCGGGCCGTGACGGCTTCGTCAAGCGATATCATATATCGGCCCTACTTGGGGGCGGGTAAAAGGTGTTTCCGAACGACTGGGTCCGAGGAGACGCGAGAGACAACCGGGAGGAGCGCGTCACTGCCAGGTGATGTAGAGGAGGGTCGCAATCCCGAACGTTTCCAGGATCTGAAGGACCATCATGACCTCGACGGCCAGTGGGACCGATAGGAGCGCGGGTGTGGCCGTCGGCGCACTCATGTAGTACCACAGTGCGACGACGTTCTCCGCCAGCAGGAACCCGGCGAAGACGATCGATCCGAGGGTGAACGTCGAGCGGATCTCACGGTAGAGCCGCCCCCAGATGACGATCAACGTCGTCAGGAGGACGATGTTCAGTGCCGCCGCGACACGTGCAGCGTCCAGTAGTGTCTCGAGATACGTCATGGTCGTCCTCCCTGTACCGCTCGGGCTCGGGGTCGTCGGTCAGTCATTGTTCCACCTGAGAGATGATATCCTCGACTGTGTCCCAGTGCTGTCGAGCTCGCTCGCTCGGTAAGTAGACGGCACCGTAACTCTCGTCGGCGCTCGTGACGATATCGTTGTCCTCCAGAACATCGAGATGATGCCGAACGGTGTTGTACGCGAGATCGAGGTCTTCGGCGAGGCGGTTCGCGTTGCGGGGGCGTGCGTCCAGGGCGCGGATGATGCGTGCCCTGTTCGGTCCGCCGCGCGTCCCTGCGAGCGTCTGCCAGAGCACCGCCTCCATACGCGCTTCGATTCTGGGGGAGCCTAAAATAAACCATCGGTCGGAAGTCCGGACCAGTGGCTCCGCGAACCGGTCGGGGGGCGGAGTCGAGTAGACTGCGACCGGGAGCGACCACGTTCGTCGCTCTGTGAGACGGCGCCGTCAGTCTGGACGATCCCATTGCTCTGTCCTATCCGAACAGACAGTATAGGGGTTTTGGTGGATTAGACTAAAATCTCCCTCGAAAGTCAGACGGGGGATACGGGACTTCTACCAATCATTTTCGTGGGTTTCACGACGAATTTGAGTCTAACTCTCGAAAATTGTTAATGTCCTATCATACGCCAGTGTCGGATGCACATGACGGACCGACTCACGACACGACGGAACTTGCTCGTTGGCATGGGAGCGGCGTCGACCATCGCCCTCGCGGGCTGTAGCGGAGGCGGGAATGGCGACGATGACACGACGACCGAACCTGGAATGGAAACCACGGAACCCGGGATGACCACGACCGAGCCCGGAATGACGCCGACGCCGGAGCCGGCCCAGAGCCGACTCCGCGTGGCACACATGTCGCCCAACGCGCCCAACGTCGACGTCTACGTCGACGGAAACGCGGTGCTCGAAGACGTCGCCTTCGGCGCCGTGAGTGGGTATCTCTCGGTGTCTGCCGGCGATCACGACGTCGAGATCACGCCCGCAGGCTCGCCCGATACTGCTGTGTTCTCGGGAACAGTGACCCTGGCGGCGGACACCGATTACACCGTCGCAGCGATCGGAGAGATCGGAGACATGGCCGACCAGGCATTCGAGCCGCTGATCGTCGAGGACGACAACAGCGCCCCGGACGACGGCACGGCCCGACTCCAGGCCGTCCACGCCTCGCCGGACGCGCCCGCGGTCGACATCACGGCCGCCGGCGGTGACGTCGTCCTGTTCGACGGCGTCGAGTACGGCCAGTCCGGCGCCGTCGAGGTCGACGCCGGCACGTACACGGTCGAGATCCGCGGCGACACCGACGGCAACGACGGCGACGTCGTGGCGAGCTACGAGGTCACCCTCGACGGCGGGACGGTCTACTCCGCGTTCGCGGCGGGCTACCTGACGCCCGACGACGAACCCGGCGACGAACCGTTCAACCTCCTCCTCTCGACCGTCGAGGGTCGCGGCGCGGCTCCGGAACCCACGGGTGAGGGTCGCGTCCGGGTCGCACACATGTCGCCGAACGCACCCAACGTCGACGTCTATCTCGACGGGTCGGCCGTCCTCGAGGACGTCCCATTCGGTGCAGTCAGTGACTACCTGACCGTCTCGGCGACCGAGCACGACGTCGAGATCACGGCCGCTGGCGACCCCGACACCTCGGTCTTCTCCGGGCCGGTCACGGTCGCGGCCGACACCGACTACACCATCGCGGCGATCGGCGAGATCGGCGAGCAGGCTGACCAGCCGTTCGAGCCGCTCGTGCTCGAAGACGACAACTCCGAGGTCGGCTCCAATCAGTCTCGTCTCCGGGTCGTCCACGCCTCGCCGGACGCCCCCGCTGTCGACGTGACGGCCGCGGGCGGCGACGTCGTGCTGTTCGACGGCGTCCCCTACGGCGGCTCGGGCTACGCCGAGGTCGAAGCCAACGACTACACCGTCCAGATCCGCGGTGACACCGAGAGCAACGACGGCAGCGTCGTTGCGGACTTCGACGTGAGTCTCAACGGCGGGACGGTCTACACGGCCTTCGCGGCGGGGTACCTGACGCCGGACGACGAACCCGCAGACGAGTCCTTCGACCTGCTCGTCGCCCAGGACGCCAGCCACAACTGAGCGACGCCGGGTTCGTTCGTCCGTTTCCGTCGCCGGCACGCGACCGTCGGTGTCGTGTGATAGTTTTATGCGAGCCACCGATGTACTGTATATCGAATGTCCACCTTCGAGCTGGACCTGCCCGAAGAGACCGCACGGGGTCTCGCGGTCGAGGCCGATCTCCTCGGGTTCGACTCGCGCCGGGAGTACCTCCAGTGGATCGTCAGCCAGCGCTTTTCGATCAAGACTGACGACGAGTACACCGACCTTCTGTCTGCCTACGCCGACCGAGCCGAGGACATGGATCTGCGCAACGTCGAGACGCCGCCGATCGAACCGTCGGTCGAGCCCGACCCCGACGCCGAGGGCGTCCCGGAGCCGATGCAGTCGAACCTCGCGCCGAACGTCGCCCGGATCGAAGACGACAAGCTCGGGGCCAGCGCCGACGCCCTCTCGAACGTCGAGGCCAACCGGCTGGACGAGTTCGCCCGCCGTGCGGTCGCCCAGACCCGTGAACGCCTCGGCGACGGCGTCGGTTCGGGGATCGACTACAGCTCGCAGAACGCCATCGGCGAGGATCGCCGCGTCGGCGAAGACATCGCTGATCTGGACCAGATCGAGGTCCCAGGCTACGAGGAGGAACTGGTCGCCCGTCGTCGACAGGCCGTCGGTGTCGCGCTCGCGCTGTTACGTGATCTGGAGACGGCCAAACGCAACGACTTCGTCGACGCCCTCTACGAGGACTTTCCGGCGGGCTACGACTCCGAGAGTTCGTGGTGGGAGTGTATCAAACAGGGGCTCGAACAGGTCGACCGCGTCAAGCCGGCGCGCGACGGCAGTCACATCTGGGAGTTCCGCTCGACGCCGGGTCGCGTGAAACGGATCTCCTACGAAGGGTGAGGCGGCGAAAAGACGGCGAAAACGTGATCGACGTCGCTACTCTTCGTCGGCGTCGGACTCGTCCTCGTCGTCTGCGTCGTCCTCGCTCGCGAGGATGTCATTGGCTTCGAGGTGTTCTTCTTTCTCCTCGTCGGAGAGTTCGTGGAACCGCTCGTCGTCGACGGAGATGGTCGCGACGCCGATTCCTTCCGGCGAAAGCTGATCGTCGTTGACCGACGCCAGCGCCGCCAGCGCGAGACCGACGCCCTCGTCGAGGGTCATCTCCTCGTCGTAGTGTTCTTCGAGATACTCCCGGATGTCGCCGCGGTCGGCGCCCACCGCGAGAGCCTTCCATTCGTAGGGCGTTCCCGACGGGTCAGTCTCGTAGAGACGCGGCTCGCCGTCGGCGATGCCGGCGATGATCAGCGCGACGCCGAACGGGCGCGCGCCCCCGACCTGGGTGTACTGCTGGATGTGATCGGTGACCGATTTCGTCAGCGTCTCGACGCCGATCGGCTCGTCGTAGCGGACCTGATTGATCTGGGCCTGCCGACGGGCGAAGTCGATCAACTGTCGGGCGTCGGCGACGTGGCCGGCGCTGGCGATGCCGATATGGTCGTCGGCCTTGTGGATCTTCTCGACGGAGGAGCGCTCCATCAGCGGCGATCGGATGCGCTTGTCGACCGCCAGCACGACGCCGTCTTTCGTTCGAACGCCGATGCTCGCTGTCCCGCGTTTGACCGCCTCGCGGGCGTACTCGACCTGATAGAGGCGCCCATCGGGAGAGAAGATGGTGATTCCCCGATCGTACGCCTGCTGTTGTTGGCTTCCCTGCATAGTTACTCGGTATCGAGTAGCGTCGCCCCGGTGAACGCCTCGTCTTCGCGGTAGTCGATGCGGCCGTCACGGACGACAGCCGGTCGCTCGGCGTCTCCGATCGCGACGTGTCTCTGCCCCGTTCGTTCCGGCCCCCCACCCATATACTTTTCTTCACAGGCCCGGACCGTGCCGCTCGTCCCGCGAACTCGCAGACCGACCGCCTCGCCGTCGACGTCCGCGAGACAGGCCAATACGGCTCGCGCACGGTCGCTCTCACCGCGCCTGACACGGACGATCGCTTCGGCGCCTCCGTCCCAGCTTTCGAAACGGATCACGGTCAGATCGATCGCGGCGCTGCCGACATCGCCCAGGAGGTTCTGGGCCGCGAACCAGACGTGACGCTGGAAGGCGTTCCGATCGAAGTCGGCTTCGGGCCAGTTCTCCAGTGACACCGCGAGGTAGCGCCAGCGCGGGCGCAGATGCTTTGGGAGGTGTTTCACGGTCGTCCCCCATCGCGGCCCGGCCGTATCCTGCGAGCGGCAAAGTCACTCATAGGCGCCGATACGGACGGCCGAATGAAGAACGGACCGATATCAATGAATCGTCCCGACCCAGATCCCGCTCGTCTCCTCGTCGACCTCCACTGATCGCGGTGGGCGTCGACTCAACAGCAACACGAAGAACACGAGGTTCGCGCCCGCCGCGACGGCCCAGAGCGTGCTCCCAGTCACACCGAAGCGCAGAGCGAAAAAGACCGCTGCCGCCGGGAAGACGACCGTTCCGGCAGTCCGGGCCCAGAGACTCCCGAAGACGAGCATCGTCCCGACGATCGCCGCCGCCGCACCGATCGCCACGCCCGCGATCGAGGCGTACGCGGCGGTATCGGCGGCCTCCATCGCCTCGACCAACCCCACTGTCGAGTGTCCAACCACCGTTGCCCCGACGATCGCCGCAAACGCGCCGACAACTCGCTTGGTCAGTGAGACTCCTGTCCCCACCATGCCCGACTATTATAACTATAGACCATTATGTTTTTCGTTAGTTATGATTTCGACTACCAGAGGAGGTGAGATTAACGGTCGTCGTCGATGGAAACGCCCGGTTCGACGAACGAATCACTCTTGCGGGTGCGGTTTCGCTCAGCCAGTTTGCCCCACGCAGCAAGTCCGCGTTCGACAGTCGCGTCTTCGAAGCCGAGCACGTCACCGAGTGCCGTGAGGTCGCGCGGTGATCGCATCTGGAGATGGCTTCGGGGGTCGACACTGACGACGAACGGAGCACCGGCGTCGGCCAGCAGTTCCCGGAGTTTTCGGAGGTCGCGCAACGCCTGGACGCGTGCGCCGCCGTCAGCTCGGAGGACCCGTCGGAAGGAGAGTTCGACGTGGACGTCGTTTCGCGCCGCTGCTTTGGCTAGAACGTGATTGAAATCGCCGTCGCCAACCATCGGATGCGCCAGCACGTCGACAGCAGGTTGTTCGACTGCGAAGCGATTCATCGCGACGCTGCCGCCGTGGACGGCGAGGAAGGTCTTCGACTCGCGGTGATTGCCGACGAACCCGCTCGCCCGCGAGGGGTCGTCGGCTCTGACCTCGACGCCTTCGACGACGTCGATTCCGTATTCGTTGGCTATCGCCGACGCGTCGTACGCCGCGAGTGCGTCGCCGTGGTTGCGGACGACGATCCCCTCGTACCCGTACTCGCTCGCGGTTAGCGCCATCCGCGCGACCGTGCTGTCACCGTCGGGGTCGGCGTGGACGCCCTCGTACATCAGAGATCATCGAGCACGTCGCTCGCGTTCTCGACAGCTGCGTCTTTCGAGGCAGGATAGGCCTCGACTTTCGCACGGAACTTGATCCCGTCGCCGAGTTCGATCCGGCCGTTGAACGCTGCCTGTTTATCGAGCGTCAGAAACAGCTCGGTGTTGGCGGTGACTCGCTCGTCCAGTTCCGAGACGAGTCGTGCCTGCTCGTCGTCGGGCAACTCGCCCAGTCGATCGAGTACCCGCCGGACGTCGTCGGCGTTCTCTACGCGGGCAGAGAAGACGACGATCCGGTCGCCGTGATGGCCTTCGCTCTCGGTGCGCTGGACCTCGAACTCCTCGGGAAGCAGCGTCCGAAGTGCGTCTTCGACGCGTTTGTCGTCCTCCGTCGCGTAACAGAACGTCCGGAGGTCGACGTAGTGGAACGGGACCGACGACATCGACCGTCGCTATTCCTCGTCGGCGTCTTCGTCGTCTTCGTCCGGGGCGGCTTCGAGGTTGTCCTCGGGGACGCCCTGCTCCTGGCCGTCCTCGAAGCTGACGATGTAGTTCGCGTCGCCGAACATCGTCTCGATCTTCTGGGTGACCGTCCCCGTCTCGCCGTCGAAGTCGCTGTGCTCGTCGTGCAGGATGACTCTGTCGTCTTCCTCGAAACTCATAGGTTCGGGTACTCCCGTCCCGCTCAAAAAGGGACTGATTCGCCACCGGGTCGAAGACTTATACTTCATACCCCCATACTGGCTGGTATGATTACCGCTCAGTTCGCCCCTCCGGACTGCTGTCACCGGCCACAGACACCGACCCGCCCCGATCGTCAACGATGACTGCCGTCGACAATCTGTGGTATCTCGCCGACGAAGCCGACCAGCAGGCCGAACGGACCTACCACCGCCTCCAGTCTGCCCACACGGACGTCACCGAATTCACCAAGACGCGGTGGGTCTCGCGGCCACGCTTCCGGACGATCGCCCAGCGGATCGGCGACAACGGCCTCCCCTACGGCTCGCACGTGCTCGTGACTCGCGACAGTGGCGACCTCCTGCTCGTCCGCCACCGCGACGTCGACATGTGGGTCCTGCCCGGCGGTGAGGTCGACGGCAGCGAGACTTTCGAGAGTGCTGCTCGGCGCGAACTCATCGAAGAGGCGGGCATCCCGGCGACGTTCGAAGGGCTCGCGCTCCTCGGACGCGTCGAATTCCACGGGGACGGCCACACGACCTGGGGCGTGCTGCCCATCTACGAAGGGAGCGCCGACGCGACAGATCTCTCGGTCGAGGATCCGGACGGTGAGATCGTCGACGCTCGGTGGTTCGACACGCTTCCCGACGACACGCGTGATCGGAGCGTTCTCCAGTCCTGGCGCGAGGATTAGGATTCGTCCGGACGGTGGGTGACGCCGTCGCGGTCGTCGGCAGAGCGGCGTCGGATCGCCACTCTCGCAGTACTCGCGTCGTAGCCATAGCATACGTCGTCGGCATAGGTTTCGGCAACTCTCGTAGCGTTGATCAGTGCATCCACGTCCACGTCGACCGCGTAGAGTTCGACAGTCAGGCGAGCGTCGAGCAAATCCGCGAAGCCACTCGCCAGTGACTCCAGCCAGTAGGTCGTCCCGTAGCTGGTGTCGTACAGCGGGACGACGAACTCCTCGACCAGCGGCTCGATCGCGTCGAGGTCGATCCCGCTCCGTTCGTAGAGATGGCCCGGATAAGGGTCGGGATGGAGTGCGAGGATCAAATCACCCGGGACGCGCTCGCGAGCGTCGGCGACGAACTCGGTGATGACCGCAGCGCGCCACTGCCCGCGATCGCCGAACTCGCTGTCGGCGAAGGCGTCGTTACAGCGCTCGCAGTGACAGTACTCTCCGCGGGGAAACCCGACGTCGTCCAGACGGACGTCGCCGCTGGCTGCGCCTGCGTCGGCGATCATCTCCAGCAATCCCTCACGATAGGGCTCGTGCGTGGGGCAGATGTGGGACCAGTCGAAGTAGGGGCGCTCGCGCGTAGCGGATTCACCCTCGCGCGAGCGAGCGAGGACATCTGGTTGTTCGCGCGCCGCAGCGTTGTCGGCGAAACACGAGAGCGTGTTGATCCCCTCGCTGACGGGATCGCTAGCGCGACCGCTGACCGACTTACATTCGTAGAAAGCGCGGTCGAACTCCGACCACGTCAGTTCGGGTTCGTTCCGCGTGACGACGCCGACCATGATCGAGTTCGTGGCCGCGTCGTCAAATCAGTCACGTTCGAACGACGATACGACAAGCCCCTCACAGCGGCAGGCTACTCTTTGACGACGAGCTTGTACGCGAGTGCGAGGGCGAGCAGGGCGAACAGTAGCTTCACTTTCGTCGACATCACGTAATCCAACGATTCCCCCGGACAAAACCTTTCCCCTCGGCGGTCAGCCAGCCAGGATGTGCGCGGCGAGGTCTTCACGGATGATCGTATCGCAGTAGGTGCACCTGACGCCCTCGTCCAGGACCTCGAAGTGTGAGTCGACCGGCTCGCTCTCGGTCGTGATACAGTGCTGGTTCGGACACTCTAGCACGCCGATCACCTCCTCTGGGCGGTGGACGACGTGTTTGTCGACGACGTCGTACTCGCGGATGATGTTGATCGACGCCGCCGGCGCGACCAGCGAGAGGACGTCGAGTTCGTCCTCGCTCAGCTCGCGACCCTCGACTTTGATGATGTCTTTCGTTCCGAGTCGATCGCTCGGGGCGTTCATCACGATGCTGATCGGCTCGCCGTCAGTGCCGTCGATCCCGAGGATCGCCAGGACGTTCAGCGCCTGTCCGCCCGCGATGTGGTCGATGACGGTACCGTTGCGAATCTTGCTGACGCGGAGTTTCTGGTCGTCGCTCATGAGTCGTCCTCCAGTAGCAGGTCGAGCAGTGCCATCCGAACCGGGACGCCATTATGTGCCTGCTCGAAGAAGGTGGCGTAGTCGGTACCGTCGATGTCGTGATCGATCTCGTCGACGCGCGGTAGCGGGTGCATCACCGACAGATCGTCGCTGGCAGCTTCGAGCGTCTCGGCATCGATCTGGTACTCGCCCGCGACCTTCTGGTACTCGTTCTCGTCGGCGAACCGTTCCTTCTGGATCCGGGTCACGTACAGCACGTCCAGCGTCGGCAACACCTCCTCGAGTTCCGTGTGTTCCTGAATCGTCGCGCCGGCCTCGTGGAGATCGTACCGGACCGACCGCGGCAGACGGAGACTCTCGGGACTGATGAAGTGCTGATGGGCGTCGAAGTTCGTCAGCGCGTGTGCCAGCGAGTGCACCGTCCGCCCGTACTTCAAATCACCCATGACTCCGATCGTCAGATCGTCCAACCCCGCGTTCTCCCGGATCGTATAGAGATCCAGCAGCGTCTGCGTCGGGTGCTGTCCGGCACCGTCGCCGCCGTTGAGGAGTGGGACGTCGACGAACTCGCTTGCCATCTTCGCCGAGCCCTCGCTGGGGTGGCGAAGCACGAGCGCGTCGGCGTAGCCCTCGACGACCCGGACAGTGTCTGCGAGGCTCTCGCCTTTCTTGACGCTGGAGTACTCGACCGGTCCCATGTCCACGACGTCGCCGCCGAGTCGCTTGATCGCCGCCGTGAAACTCATCTTCGTGCGCGTACTCGGCTCGAAGAACAACAGGCCCAGCAACTTCCCGGCGTGGCGATCCCCGTATGCCGACGGGTCCGCGGCGATGTCGGCAGCTCGGTCCAGCACCTCCTCGATGTCCTCTCTGGAGAGCTGTTTCGGACTGATAATGTGGTCGTGCCGCATCGACCGTATCCCCGCGGCGAACGCTCTTGAATCTCCCGACACAGTTCCAGACACATCACATTCTCCATACGAACCAGATGTTTCGGGTTGACAGGTCTGCCTGCTGTCGAATTCGATACGAGCACAATATTTAATCACATGCAACTATAACCATCCTACGATACATGCAGGATCGGCTCCGGACCGGGATCGACGTCCTCGATCGCAAGCTCGATGGGGGGATCCCGGCCGGCAGTATCGTCGTCTTGAACGCCAACCCGGCGAGTCAGGCAGAGCTGTTTCTGTACGAACTCACCGCGACGCGCGGGACGCTCTATCTCTCGCTCGATCGGTCGGAACAGGCCATCCGCGACAGCCTCTCGAACTCCCCGACCAACACCGGCGAGCCTACGGTCAGGCACGTCTCCGGGGAAGCACCGCTGGACAACGCCTCGAAACTGGTGAGCGCGCTCCCAGAGACATCGAATCTGATCATCGATCCGCTGAACGTCCTCGAAGAGCAAGAACCGCCGTCGCGGTTCCGTTCGTTCATGAACGACCTCCAGAATCACATCTTCAACACCGGCAGCCTTGCCGTGTTACACTGTCTGGACGGCCGGTCGGTCCCGCCGCTGCGTGACACCACCGAGCACTTCGCGGACGTCATCTTCAACATGGACACGCGGATCCAGGGCGACGAGGTCGAAAACCAGCTCGCGATCCCGAAATTCCGTGGCGGGCGCGCGCCGACCAACGTCATCAAGCTCAACCTCGTCGAAGAGGTCTCCATCGACACGAGCCGGGATATCGCCTAGCCACTTTTTGCTGCGTCGGGTCTCGCACTCGCGCCTGTCGGCGCGAGGCGGACCACTCAAGCGCAAAAACTTGGGGAAAAAGGCCGCGAGCGTGCGGTAGCGCGCTCGCGGTGAAACGCGCCGAAGGCGCGTATGCTACTTCGCAACTGCCCCCAACCGCACAGCAGTCCTGATCCATCTGAGTGAGTATCTCTCAGGGCTTTCGACCGCTGAAATGCGCGACACCGCTGAGAGGTCGCGATTCGGACTCGATTCAAATTTCCAGCAGTTCGAACTGTAGCTATCGACCGAAGCATACGCCGAACGAAGTGAGGCGTTTCACCGGATGCGAGGTCGAAGACCGAGCATCCGGCCTTTTTGGATCGCTAAAGTTTTTGCACGAGCGGTTCGAGCGCGCCGGAGGCGCGACTCGAACCCGAGTGGAAAAAGTTTAGTCTTCCAGTTCTTCGACGATCTCGTCGGCGTCGATGTCCTCGTCTTCGAGGTCCATGTCTTCGACGGCCTCTTCGAGGTCGACGTCGCCGCCGCCCATGCCGCCCATCATGCCGCCCATGCCGCCCATCATGCCGCCACCGCCGATCTCCTCCTGGACGATGATGCGGTCGACGTCGAGCTGCTGGGTGAGCTGCTGGGCGATCTGCTGTTTGCCCATCATCCACTGCTGGTTCATCGTGAGCTGCGGCGTCGCCTCGATGTAGAGGGTGTCCTTCTCGACCTCCACCGTTTCAGTCTCGGGCTCGGCGTCCTCGTCGTCCTCGTCGGGCTCGACGAGCTGCTCTTCCTCGACGGTGTCGGTCTCGAACCAGACGTCGAGTTCCATGTCGAGGAACATCTCGATGAGGCCGCTGGCTTTCTCCTCGCGGTCGTCGATCTCGCGGAGGATCTCGTACTCGTATTCGATGTCCTCGCCCGCGAGCGGGTGGTTGAAGTCGACGCGTGCGCGGCCGCCAATGATCGTCTCGACGTGACCGTGCTCGCCGTCGACGTCGACGTGCGCACCGGGGTAGCGGTCGTCTTCGGGGATCTTGTTCGCGCTCACGGTGCGAACCTCTTCCTCGTCGTACTCGCCGAACGCTTCCTCTGCGGAGACGACGACGGTCCCGGAGTCACCGACGTCCTTGCCGACGATATCGTCTTCGACGGCCTGGAAGATGTGGCCCTGCCCCAGCACGACCGTGCGCGGACCGAACTCCTGGTCCTCGCCGACGCCCTCTTCCTCGGCGACCTCGGGGTCGGTCGTGTCCACGAGCTGTTCGCCTTCGACGGTCCAGGCGGTGTAATCGAGTTCGACGAAATCGCCGCGCTGGAGTCCCTCGCTCTCTTCATCGGCCGTCTCGTTCTCGACGTCTTCTTCGACGTCGTCCACGTCGGCCTCCTCGGCCTCGGATTCGTTACTCATAGTTCGTCTGTCCCTCTTTGCACTCTTAAGGACAACGTTTCGTCGCGCGGACGAACGGGCGACTTTTGTCCCGGGCCGCCGACCTCCCGCTATGTACGAAGTCGAGGTGAAGGTCGAAGCCGACCTCGAAGCCGTCCGCCAGCGACTCGACGAGCTCGGGGCCGAACACGTCGACAGCGTCGAACAGGTCGACACCTACTACGACGCACCCCACCGCGATTTCGCGGCGACAGACGAGGCATTCCGCGTCCGTGAGGAGACTGTTGGAAGCGATACCGAGACGCGGATCACCTACAAGGGACCGCTCGTCGAAGCCGACTCCAAGACCCGCGAGGAGTTCGAGACGCGCGTCCACGACGGCGAAGTCATGCGATCGATCGCCGAGTCGCTGGGATTCGATCCTGCGGCGACCGTCCGTAAAGAGCGTGAGCGATACGCAATCCGAGAATTCATCGTCACGCTCGACCGCGTCGACGGCGTGGGCGAGTTCGTCGAAGTCGAGACTGCCGTCGAAACCGAAGGCGAGGTCGGGCCCGCCCGCGAGCAGGCGTTCGACCTCCTGCGGGACCTCGGACTGGATCCCGACGAGCAGACCCAGACCTCCTATCTCGGCCTCCTCCTCGCTGGGGATACCCAGGAGTAATCAGACGAACGCGAAAAGTTTCCGTAAGTTATAGAGCACCGGGCGGCCAAGCGGTGGTAATGAGTCAGCGGAACATTCGCGTCAAAGCCACAGGAGAAAGCGCAGTCGAAGACCAGGACGTCGAGATCGTCGAGCGAAAGGGGATCGGCCACCCGGACTCGATCTGTGATGGCGTCGCAGAGAGCGTCTCGCGCGCACTCGCACAGGAGTACCTCGACCGCTACGGGACGGTCCTGCACTACAACACCGACGAGACCCAGCTCGTCGCCGGGACGGCCGCGCCCGCCTTCGGCGGCGGCGAAGTTCTCGACCCGATCTATCTCCTCGTGGTCGGCCGCGCGACCAAGACCTACGAGGGGCAGCGCTTCCCCGCCGAATCGATCGCGCTCGAAGCAGCGCGAGACTACCTCGACGAGACGTTCCCCGATCTGGACGTCGGCAAGGACGTCATCGTCGACGTCAAACTCGGCGAAGGCAGCGGTGACCTCCAGGAAGTCTTCGGCGAGGAGGGGACGGTCCCCATGGCCAACGACACCTCCTACGGCGTGGGTCACGCACCGCTGACCGAGACCGAGCAGATCGTGCTCAACACCGAGCGCTCGCTGAACGGTCAGTACGGCGAGGAGAACCCCGCAGTCGGCCAGGACGTCAAGGTCATGGGCAAGCGCGAGGGCGACCACATCGACGTGACCGTCGCTGTCGCGATCATCGACCACTACGTCCAGGACATGGCCGACTACCGCGACGTGATCGAGGGCGTTCGTGAGCACGTCACCGAACTCGCAGGCGAGTACACCGACCGCGACGTGACGGTCCACGTCAACACGGCCGACGACTACGAGGACGGTGCGATCTACCTCACGACCACAGGGACCTCTGCCGAGCAGGGCGACGACGGCTCCGTGGGCCGAGGCAATCGCGCGAACGGTCTCATCACGCCGAACCGTCCGATGAGCATGGAAGCGACATCCGGGAAGAACCCTGTCAACCACATCGGGAAGATCTACAACCTCCTCTCGACGGAGATCGCCCACTCCGTCGCCGAACAGGTCGAGGGTATCCGCGAGGTGCAGGTCCGGCTACTCAGCCAGATCGGTCAGCCGATCGACAACCCCCACGTCGCCGACGCACAGCTCGTGACCGAGGAGGGCGTCTCCGTGGGCGACGTCGAACGTGAAGTCGAGGCCGCCATCGACGAGGAACTGGCGAACATCACCGACGTCACGAAGAACGTCATCGAGGGTAAGCTCTCGACCTTCTAACGACACGGCTTTACACGCCAGTCGTCAACCCTGGGCCATGCACCCGCCGGGAGCCGAGACCATCGTCGTCCGACACGGTGAACTCGGCGTCAAGAGCGATCAGGTCCGTATCAAGATGGAGCGCCAGCTCCAGGGCCACATCGAGTGTCTTCTCGACGATCGCGAGATTCCCGGCCGGGTTCGGACCGAACGCAACCGCCTCTACGTCGAGACCGACCCGGAGCACATCGAAGTTGCGACGGAAGCCGCGACCGACGCCTTCGGCGTCGTCTCGGCAAGCCCCGCGGTCAAGATCGAGCCGGCACTCGAACCCATCTTCGACGCGATGGAACGGACGACCGAAGCCTGCTACGACGGTGGAACCTTCGCCGTCGACGCTCACCGGGCCGGCGGTGACGAGATCCACGACTTCGACAGCCGCGACCTCGAACAGGACGGTGGCCAGCGCGTCGGCGAGACGATCGATCGTCTCGGACACGACCCTGTCGCTGACCTGGACGATCCCGACTGTACTGTGTTCGTCGAGGCTCGCCCCGAGAAGGCTTTTATTTTCGTCGAGAAGCGTTCGGGGCCGGCCGGGCTGCCGCTCGGCAGCCAGCAGCCACTCGTCGCCCTCCTCTCGGGCGGCCACGACTCGCCCGTCGCCGCCTGGGAAGCCATGCGCCGCGGCTCGCCCGTGATTCCCGTCTACGTCGACCTCGGCGAGTACGGCGGCGTCGACCACCGCGCCCGCGCCGACGTGGCTGCCGACCGCCTCGCCCGACTCGCGCCCCAGTACGACATGCACCTGCGCGTACTCGACTTCGGTGACATCGTCGCGGATTTGATGCGCGAGGTCGAGGCGACGCGGATGCTCTCACTTCGGCGGGCCATGCTCGCTGCCGCCGAACGAGTCGCCGAGGACCACGACGCAGTCGGGATCGTCACCGGCGAGGCCGTCGGGCAGAAGTCGAGTCAGACGACCGCCAACATCGCCGTGACCGACGCCGCTGTCGACCTGCCGGTCCACCGGCCCCTCCTGACGCGGGACAAGACCGACATCATGGACCAGGGCCGGGAGCTGGGAACCTACGAGGATTCGTCGATCCAGGCCGGCTGCAACCGAGTCGCGCCCTCCTATCCCGAGACGAACGCCACCATCGAGCAGGTCGAGTCGGCCGAACCCGACGGACTGCTCGACCGCGCGCGATCGGCTGCCGTGCGGTCGTTGCAGGAGTGACGCACGGAATCGAGCGAAATCGCTTTCCCGCGGGGTTGCGTGGGTCCACTCGATGACGCGGGTCTGTCTGCTCGGCGACGAGGACGTGAACCTCCAGTACGAACTGCTCTCCCGCGAAACCTCCCGGAACGCGCTGGCGACCTACGACCTCCGGGAGCCCTACGACAACGCCGTCGCGCTCGAGACCGTCAGTCTCGGCGCGGCCGTCTCGCTGCTGAACGACCTCAACTGGTATCTGGTTCGGTTCGTCGACGACGTGCTCGTGCTCGAACCGAGCGTCTCCGAGGACGAGTGGCTCTCACGGGACGTCGCGACCGCTGTGCGGGACAACGAACTCACCGCCGAAGAGACCGAGCGGTTCCTGAAGATCTACGGCGTCGCCCAGCAAGGGACGAGCGGTGGCGACGATGGGGACGAGCGAGCCGACGAGGAGATCGAGCAGGATCGGCCACCGAAGCTTGTCGAGCCTATGTTCGTCACGCGCACGGGCCCCGAACTGCCGGAGTACGATCTGCGCGACGTCGAAGAGACGGTGAGAGTTCGCGTGACGAAAGCCGAATTCGAGTAAGTCGCCTCTCTCGAGTGTCGACGGCCACGAATCGACCCAATACGTTTTGAGCCTGGGAGCCACCACTACGGGTACGATGGAGCCCGTGCCATGGGAGACGGCTGATCGAGACCCCGAAGACGTCATCCCTCGCTCGCAGACGCGGAACACGCGAGCGGCGAACTCGCACAAGCGTCGGACGTGGTACGGGATCGGCTCGCTCGCGGTCGTCGAAAAGAGCTGGTTCGGCCGGACGCTCGACGACCTCGTGAGCGTCTACGCCGACATCACGGTGTTCAGCCTCCCCGTGCTCGTGTACGTCTGGGTGACCCACCCGTTCGTGGACCAGCCACTGACCGCTCCGACGCTGGCAGCGTGGTTCGCGATGGTCGGCGTCGCGACACTCCTCCGGGGCGGCTGGATCACGCCCCTCGGCTCGGAGACGCTCGGGTGGGTGTCGACTCGCTACTCGCTGCTAGCGCTCCGAGCACTCTACTACAACGCGACGCTGCTGGTCGCGATCTACGGGGGGCTGGCGGTCGAAGCACTCCTCGGCGGCCCGGGTATCGCTGTCGCCTGTGCCGCCGCGGTCGGAATCGCTGCCACGTTGGTGTTTCCGACGGTCGCAGACGTCTGCTATTATCGGCTGCTCGGCGACTGATCGCGACTCGACGCCCCCTACGCTTCGAACATTCCGGTCGACATGTAGCGCTCGCCAGAGTCCCAGAAGACCGTCACGACCAGCGGCTCTTCTTCCGCATCTATATCGGCAATCTCCGCTGCAACGTCGCGCGCGACGACCCCCATCGCGCCCGAGGACTGCCCGACGAAGATTCCCTCTTCGCGTGCGAGTCGCCGGCACTCGTCTTCGGCCTCCTCGACGTGGACGGTTTCGATCTCGTCGATCAGGTAGACGTCGAGATTTTCCGAGACGAACCCGGGACCCATCCCCTGGAAGTCGTCGTCGCCGGCTTCGCCGGTCGAGAGAACGGCGTTGTCGGCGGGTTCGACGCCGACGACGGTCATCTCGGGGAACGCCTCTTTCAGGCGGCGGCCGGTCCCGCTGATCGTCCCGCCAGTGCCGATCCCGGCGACGAAGGCGTCGATGGTCCGGTCGCCGATCTGATCGAGGATCTCGGGCCCGGTCGTCTCGTAGTGCGCGCGGGGATTCGCGGGGTTCTCGAACTGGCGCATCTGGACCATGCCCTCCTCTTCTTCGAGACGGTCGGCCACCTCGCGGGCCCTGGTCATGTCACCGTCGATCAGGTGCAGATCCGCGCCGTAGGCCTTCATAATCTGGCGGCGCTCGACGGACTTGTCCTCGCCCATGACGATGGTGATGTCGTAGCCTTTCGCGGCGGCGACCATCGACAGGCCGATCCCGGTGTTACCGCTCGTCGGCTCGACGATGCGGTCGCCCGGTTCGAGCTCGCCAGCCTCCTCGGCGGCTTCGATCATGTACTTCGCCGGGCGATCCTTCGCGGAGCCGCCGGGATTGAACGACTCGATCTTCGCTGCGACTGTCACGCCCTCGGGGCCGTCAATCTCGACGAGGGGCGAGCCAAGCGTCTCGACGATGCTCGATTTCACTGGATGAACGTAGGACCTCGTCGTTACTTACCGGTGTGGGTCTCCGGCAGCGTGTGCCGTCTCCGGTGACACGCTCGATCGGCCGCGACCGCGCCGCTTAATCGGCTCAAGCCCCAATTCGTCCCGATGGCAGAGCCAGCGGCCGACGGCGCGGCGGCCTTCACCGAACTCGGTGAGGCTCTCCGAGACGCGCTGTCCGAACGCGGCTTTCAGACGCCCACCGAGCCACAGCGCCGCGCAATTCCACCCATATCGCAGGGCCAGAACGCACTCGTCGTCGCCCCCACGGGGACAGGGAAGACCGAGACGGCGATGCTGCCTGTGCTCGATTCCTTGGAGGGAGAGGATCGGTTCGGGATCGGCGCGCTGTACGTCACCCCGCTACGAGCCTTGAATCGCGACATGCGCGAGCGCCTTGAGTGGTGGGGCCAGACACTCGATCTCGACGTCGACGTCCGCCACGGCGACACCACGGACTACCAGCGCAGCAAGCAGGCCGACGACCCGCCGGACGTACTCGTGACGACACCAGAGACGCTGCAGGCGATGTTGACCGGCTCGAAGTTGCGGCGAGCGCTCGAAGATGTCGACCACGTCGTCGTCGACGAGGTCCACGAACTCGCCGCGGCCAAGCGCGGGGCACAACTCACGGTCGGGCTGGAACGCGTCCGCGAACTCGCCGGGCCGTTCCAGCGGATCGGCCTCTCGGCTACGGTAGGCGATCCGAAAGAAGTCGGGAAGTTCCTCACCGGAAACCGGGGCTGTCACATCGCCGAGGTCGACGTCGGGAGTCGACTGGATATCGAGGTCCGCGAGCCCGAGATCACGGCGGAAGACGGTCGTCTCTCGGGGAAGCTGATGACCGACGACGCAGTGGCCAGTCACGTCCGGGCGATCGACGAGATCATCGACGACCACGACTCGACGCTGGTGTTCGTCAATACTCGCCAAACAGCCGAGGCACTCGGCTCGCGATTCAAAAAGCTGGGAACCGACATCGGCGTCCACCACGGCTCGCTCTCGAAGGAGGCCCGTATCGAGGTCGAAGACCAGTTCAAAGCGGGCGAACTCGACGCGCTCCTCTGCACGTCCTCGATGGAACTGGGGATCGACGTCGGTCGCGTAGAGCACGTCGTCCAGTACAACAGCCCCCGCGAGGTGCGGCGACTCCTCCAGCGCGTCGGGCGAGCGGGCCACCGCCGTGATCTGGTCTCCTCCGGGACGGTGATCACGACGCGGCCCGACGACACGCTCGAAGCGCTGGCGATCGCCCGCCGCGCGACCGCGGGCGAGGTCGAAGACGCCGCGATCCACCACGGCAGCCTCGACACCGTCGCCAACCAGATCGCCGGTCTCGTCATGGACTTCGGCGAGATTCGGGCGATGGAAGCATACGACATCCTCACCCGGCCCTACCCCTTCGCCGAGGTCAGCGAACACGACTTCAAGCAAGTAGTGAGGGAACTGGCCGGCAACGACGTGCTCTGGCTGGACGAGGAGCGTGACACCCTGGAGAAGCGACGCGGGACCTGGCAGTACTTCTACCAGAACCTCTCGATGATCCCCGACGAGGCCACCTACAGCGTCGAGGACATGGCCTCCGGGAACCAGATCGGGACGCTCGACGAACGGTTCGTCGTCAACTTCGCCCAGCCCGGCGAAATCTTCATCCAGCGCGGGGAGATGTGGCGGATCACCGAGATCGACGAGGAAGAGGAACTGGTGCAGGTCACGCCCGTCGCCGACCCCGGCGGCGAAGTCCCCTCCTGGGTCGGCCAGGAGATCCCTGTCCCCTTCGCGGTCGCCCAGGAAGTGGGCGAGATACGGGACGTCGCGGGGACGCAGCTCCGGGGTGGCGCGACGCCCGAGGCCGTGGCCCGGGACCTCCGTCGGCGCTACCCGGCCGACGAACACACGATCACGGCGGCGCTCGACCCGATCGACCGCCACGAAGCGCCGCTGCCGACCGACGACCGCATTCTCGTCGAGTTCAGAGGCCGGGAAGTCGTCATCAACGCCCACTTCGGCCACACCGTCAACGAGACCCTCGGCAGACTGGTCTCGGCCATGCTCGGCCAGCAGACCGGCTCCTCGGTGGGGATGGAGATCGATCCCTACCGGATCGAACTCGAAGTACCGGGCGGGATCGCGGCCCGTGACGTCGTCGACGTCCTCGAAGACACTGATCCCCAGCATTTAGAAGCGATCATCGAACTGAGTCTGAAGAACGCCGACGTCCTGAAGTTCAGGCTGGCCCAGGTCGCCACGAAGTTCGGGGCGCTCAAGCGCTGGCGCGGGAAGGGCAGCGGTCGATTCGGCCGTGATCGTCTGCTCGCCGCGCTGGAAGACACGCCGATCTACGACGAAGCCCTGCGGGCCGTGCTGCACGAGGAACTCGCGGTCGAGGCCGCCAGCGAGACCCTCGAACAGATCCAGTCGGGCGAGATCGACGTCGAGACGATCGGCGAGCGGACGCCCATCGGCCGCGGCGGTCGCTCGGGCGGGCAGGAACTGCTCGCGCCCGAGAACGCCGACGCGAGCGTCGTCCAGACCGTGCGCGAGCGAATCCAGAACGACCGCGTGATCCTCTTCTGTCTGCACTGCCAGGACTGGAAATCCCGCCGCACAGTCAAGAGCGTCAGCGACCAGCCCGAGTGTCCACAGTGTGGCTCGACACGGATCGCCGCACTCAATCCCTGGGCCGACGAGGTCGTCCAGGCAGTCAAAGCCGACGAGAAAGACGACGAGCAGGAGAAACAGACCGAGCGCGCCTACCGGGCGGCCAGTCTCGTCCAGAGCCACGGCAAGCGAGCGATCATCGCGCTCGCGGCTCGCGGTGTGGGGCCGCACAACGCCGCGCGGATCATCAACAAACTCCGTGAGGATGAGGACGACTTCTACCGGGATATTCTGGCTCGCGAGCGCGAGTACGCGAGGACGAAGTCGTTCTGGGAGTAGCCCGGATTTGCCAGCAGTTAAAACGCCGGAGGCCTAAGCAGGAGGAGATGGAAACACTGCGCGGGGACGAGGCCGTCGGGACGGCGTCGGATCTCACCGTCGTGGCGCGCAGTCACGAACTCGACGACGTGGATCACGCAGCCCTGCTCGCCGAGGTATCGCGGCCGAGCGTCGTCTGGCGCGACGGCGAGGAGGCCGTCGTGACGACGGGCGCGACCGCGTCGATTACCGCCAACGGCCCCGATCGCTTCGCGACCGTGCGCGAGACGGCGACGGCGCTGTTCGACCGCCTTCGGACGCCGGCCACACCACAGCCAGCACGCCCGCGCCTGTTCGGTGGCTTCGCCTTCCACGACGGGGCGGCCGACCGCGGGCCGAGCACCTGGGACGGCTTTCCCGACGCCTGGTTCGTCCTCCCGACCGTGCAGGTCACGACCAGCGGCGACCGGTGCTGGCTGACAGTGACGGCGACCGGGCCCGACGCCGACCGGCAGGCGACCGACCGGCTCGAACGCTGGCGCGAGCGCCTCTCTGACCTTCCGACCCACGAACCGACTGGCCGACCGGGGATCGTCGATCAACACCGGACACCCTCGCGGGAGGACTGGCGCGAACAGGTCGAAGACGCCGTCGCCGACATTCGCTCGGGAACACTCCGAAAAGTCGTGCTCGCACAGTCGCTGTCGGTCGGTCTCGAACGTCCGCTGTCGATTCCGGACGCGCTCTCGCGACTGGACACCCGGTATCCCGACTGCGTCCGGTTCGCCGTCACGACCGAGTCCGAGGCGGCCGGGACGCTGTTCGGGGCGACCCCCGAGAAACTCGTCTCGCTGTCCGGACGCACGGTCCAGACCGAAGCGCTGGCGGGGTCGACGGGCCGCGGCGAGACGCCAGCCGAAGACGAGTGGCTGGGCGAGGAACTGCTCGACAGCGACAAGGACAACCACGAACACGATCTCGTGGTCGAGGCGATCCGCGATCAGCTAGATCCAGTCGCGTCCAGTGTCCAGACCGGCGAACGAATTCTTCGTCGGCTCGCCACGGTTCAACACCTCCAGACGCCGATTCGCGCGACGCTCGAATCCGACAGGCACGTCCTCGATCTGGTCGAGGCACTCCACCCGACGCCGGCGGTGGGTGGCCTCCCGCCGGACGCCGCCCTGGAGACGATCAAGTCCACCGAGGCGTTCGACCGCGGCTGGTACGCGGCACCAGTCGGCTGGATGGACGCCGCGGGCAACGGCACCTTCGCCGTCGCGATCCGCTCGGCGCTGGCCCGCGAGCGGACGGCCTCGCTCTTTGCCGGTGCCGGGATCGTCCACGACAGCGACCCCGACCGCGAGTGGGACGAGGTGCAACTGAAGTATCGCCCGATGCTCGACGAACTCGAATGACGGTGAGTGGCTACCGATGACGGCACCGAATCGTGCGACGCTCTGGGGCGAGACGCTGGTCGAGGAACTGCTCGCCGCAGGCGTCACCGGCGTCTGTCTCGCGCCCGGCAGTCGCTCGACGCCGCTGACCACCGCCTTCGCCGCACGTGATGACGTCGAAGTCTTCTCACATCTGGACGAGCGCTCGGCGGCCTTCTTCGCGCTCGGGCGATCCCGACGGCTGGGCGAACCGACGGCGCTGGTCTGTACCTCCGGGACGGCAGCCGCGAACTTCCATCCCGCTGTGATCGAGGCCAACCAGTCGCGAGTCCCACTGATCGTGCTGACGGCCGACCGCCCTTCCGAATTGCAGGACAGCGGCGCAAATCAGACGATCGACCAGGAGAAGCTCTACGGCGACGCAGTCAGGTGGTACCGGACCCTGCCAGAGCCGAAACCCGAATCGCGCGCGTTGCGGTCGTTACGTGTCAGCGCCTGCCGCGCAGTCGAGCGCGCGACTGGGACGCCATCAGGACCGGTCCACCTGAACGTCCCGTTCGCCAAGCCCCTGGAGCCGACAGAGGTCGAGGACGACGTCTCCGAGACCCTCGATGCGGACGCGCCGCTCGGCTCGACGGGACGAGACGGCCCGTTCGTCCGGCTCTCGCAGGGCCGGCCGACGCTCGATTCGACCACGCTCGACAGGCTCGCTGCCGACCTCTCCGGGATCGACCGTGGCTTGCTCGTCGCTGGTCCCGCCAACGCGCCGACGCCCGCCAGAGAGTCGCTGGCCGCGCTGGCGGAGGCGACTGGCTGGCCGGTGCTGGCCGACCCACTCTCGGGCCACCGATTCGGCCATGAGCCCCACAGCCACGCCCAGATTTGTGGCGGCTACGACTCGTATCTCGACGCCGCCGGAGACTGGCCCGACCCCGAAGTTGTCCTGCGTTTCGGAGCCTCACCCACGTCGAAAGTCCTGCGACAATACCTCCGCGATCACGCCGCCCAGCAGTTCGTCGTCGATCCCGCAGGCGGGTGGCGCGAGGCCGAATTCACCGCGACGGACCTGATCACCGCCGATCCGACGTGGCTGGCCGAGCGACTGGCGACGCGGCTCGACAGCCCCCGAGCAGACGGCTGGCTCGCCCGTTTTCGCACCGCTGAACAGGAACACTGGAACCACGTCACAGACGCCGTCGACACCGAGCACTTCGAGGGGGCAGTCCTCTCGACGGTCGCGCGTGGCGCGCCCGATCCTGCGACGATTATGGTCTCCAACAGCATGCCCGTCAGGGATCTCGACCGCTTCGGAGAGCCGCGAGGAGCCGACTTGACGGTGCTCGGCAACCGCGGGGCAAGCGGGATCGACGGGATCACCAGTACAGCGCTCGGCGCAGGGAGCGCGACGGACGATCCGCTCGTGCTCGTTCTCGGAGATCTGGCGTTCTACCACGACATGAACGGGCTGCTGGCGGTCCAGCGCTGTGGTGTCGACGCGACGATCGTGCTCCTGAACAACGACGGCGGCGGGATCTTCCACATGCTCCCGATCGAGGAGTTCGATCCCCCCTTCACCGAGCACTTCAAGACGCCCCACGGGATCGACTTCGAGCCTGTCGGCGATCTCTACGGACTCGAATACGCCGTCCTCGACGATCTGGAAGGCTTCGAGACGGCCTATCGAGAGTCACTCGGGAGTGCTGGAACCCAGATTCTGGAAGTCAGGTTCGACGCCGAGCAGAGCCATCGGGTCCGTGAGCGTCTCCACGATCAGGTCTGCGGTGCTGTCGAATAGCGCCACCGTCAGGGGGAGGTCTACAGGCGGAGCAGGCCGAGTGCCTCGGGGTCGTACGGAAATCGAAGATTTCCGTGATGGGCGTGGGACGAAGTCCCACGAACCTGCGAACGGCGCAAGCGCCGTGAGCAGATGACGAGAATCGGAGATTCTCGAACCACTTGACCCCGAGGCGGTTCACCACCGCAACACTTCGTAAGTGAGTACCGTGAGCCCGAACGGGAACCACGTCGACAGCAGGACGATCAATCCGACGGGTGACAGTGGACTCACGCCGCTTGCGACGAGTCCGACTGTTCCCAGAGCCGTCCAGCCGCCGAAGACGTAGACCCCCACTTCGGGCATCGACGTGAGATAGGCGATCAACAGCAGGGTACAGGTCCCGACGATGAGATTGACGACGAGCGGAAACGAGGGGAACAGGCTGGAGAACACCAGTGCAGGATAGCAGACGAACGCGGAGATGAGCAACACGAGCGACTGGCCTGGCGGGAACAGTCGGCTGCTGTGGACGCCGCTTCGATCCTGTTCGTTCCTGACGGCGTGACTGCCGCTGGTCGCCCAGCCCACCGGGCCACCGACGTTGTTCGTCGCCCCCCCATCGACCGTCGCCCCGCCGGCCGCGGTTCCACCGCTGGACGTCCCGCCTTCGTTGCGGACGCCGGACGCCCCCGCTGCTTCTCTGGCTCGACGTCGGCGTTCGCGCTGGCGCCGTTTCTCGGCTGCCTCCTCGTCGCGCCAGTCGCCTCTGCCGGCCCAGGTCGTCCCTTCCCCGCTCGATTCGGTCCAGTCGGTCTCGGCCGCCTCGCTCGACGCAGACGACGTGTCAGTCGCAGCCGCGGTAGAATCGTCGTCCCCCCAGTCGGCGTCCATCGTCGTCTGTCGAACGTAGCTCTGGTGCCCGAGCTGATCGTAGCGCGCTCGCTCGTCTTCGTCGGTCAGCACGTCCTTGGCCTCGATTACTTTCTTCGTCCGCTCCTCAGCGTCATCGGCGTCGCTGACATCTGGATGTGTCTCCTTGATCCGGTCGCGATAGGCCTCGGTGATCGCCTCGGCGTCGGCGTCGGGAGACACACCGAGGACGTCGTAGAACGTCTCTGCCATGCTAGGGTGCGGGGGTTGTACTCACAGTAGCTACCCTGCCCAAATAAAGCCAGTGCCCTCGGCGTGACGGGGGACTTTTTGACCTGCCGTCCCTCAACCGCCCTATGGTCTCTGAGCTCTTCGATTCCGACCGCTGGGACCCCATCGAGCGGTTCGACTTCACCGACATCACCTACCACCGCGCCCGCGAGGTCGGCGCGGTCCGCATCGCCTTCGACCGCCCTGCCGTCCGCAACGCCTTCCGCCCCGAGACCGTCGACGAACTCTCGACCGCACTCGATCACGCCAAGCGCCAGACCGACGTGGGGTGTGTCCTGCTGACGGGGAACGGCCCCTCGCCGAAAGACGGCGGCTGGGCCTTCTGTGCGGGTGGCGACCAGTCGATTCGTGGGGAGTCTGGCTATGAATATAGCGAGTCGCCTGGCGACTCCGAAAAGCCGAGCGGGGAGCGTAGCGACCCGAGAGGCAAGCGAGACGAGGGCCCCGACAACCCCGACGCCCCCGAGAACGTGGGTCGGTTGCACATCCTGGAAGTCCAGCGCCAGATCCGCCACATCCCAAAGCCCGTCGTCGCCGTCGTCCCGGGCTGGGCCGTCGGCGGCGGTCACTCGCTACACGTCGTCTGTGACCTCACCCTCGCCAGCGCCGAGCACGCGAAATTCCTCCAGACCGACCCCGACGTGGCGAGCTTCGATTCGGGATTCGGATCGGCCTACCTCGCCAAACAGATCGGCCAGAAGAAAGCCCGCGAGGTGTTCTTCCTCGGGAAGACCTACTCCGCCGCGGAGGCAGCCGACATGGGAATGGTCAACGAAGCCGTCCCACACGAGCGCCTCGAAGACGTCGCCCTGGAGTGGGCCGAGACGATGACCAGCAAGTCCCCGACCGCCATGCGCATGCTCAAGTACGGCTTCAACCTCACCGACGACGGTATGGTCGGCCAGCAGGTCTTCGCGGGTGAGGCGACCCGCCTCGGCTACATGACCGACGAGGCCAAAGAGGGTCGCGACGCTTTCAACGAAGGGCGCGAGCCCGAGTTCGACGAATTTCCCTGGCACTTCTAGGTACCACTTTTTACTCCTCGGGTGTCCTCGCGCGCTCCACGAAGCGCGCTGCGGGCACCCTGCGTCTGCTCACGGGCGTGCAGCGCCCGTTCGCATGGTATGCGAGAGCTCCGCTCTCGCAGTATCGCAAAAACTTGGCGAAAAAGGCCGGAATCGCCATGTTGGGCGATTCCGGGGGTCTGCGGAGTGCAATGACGCAGACGCCGTCAGAGCTGTGCTCTGACGGAAAAACGCGCCTTCGGCGCGTACGTCCGTCTCTGCAGCAGGCCTGCCCTCCCCCCGGGTCGCGCGCTGAAACGCGCTCCCGGCCACCGCAATTGTGAGTCGAGGCTCACGATTCAAACGTGATCTGACTCACCTCGCCCCGACCCAGCCTCCTCCGACTGCCGCGGGGCCAATCTATTTTCGGCTGGCAGACGAGTTTCGGTACATGAGCGATCTGCTCACAGACGACGAGATCGAGGCACAGCTACCCGAGGGCTGGGAACGAGAGGGCGAGGAGATCGTCCGGGTCTTCGAGTTCGACTCCTATCTGCCGGGCGTCGGGTTCGCCTCGGCAGTCGGCGGCCTCGCAGAAGACGCCTGGCACCATCCCGAGATCACGATCACCTGGGGCGAGGTCGAGGTCCGACTCACGACCCACGACGCCGGCGGCATCACCGAGAAGGACATCGACCTCGCCGAGCGCTGTAACGGCATCTACGACTGATGAGCAACCGAGACGTCGACGGCGACGCTTCCGACCACTCTGGGAGTGCCCGCTACGTCTTCGGCGTCCGCTTCCGACTCAAACCCGACGACCCCGCGGTGGCAGTCGATCCCGCGACCTTCGAGACGACACTCTCGCGGGAAGCGGACCCGCCCGGCGAGGAGGGGTGGCGCTTCTTCCAGCACAACCTCTGGCGGGGCGAACTCGGCGACGAGGCGTGCATGCGCGCGGAGGCCGAGGCTGCGCTGGGGGTGGCCGTCGAGTCGATCGACTTCCGGGAGCTACGAACTGACGAGGCGTATCTCGACGCACTGAAAGGCGAGATCGGGGGCGACCTCGAACAGTTCAACGCCGACAGCGTGAGCGAAGTGCTCAACAAGTATCTCGGAAGCTCGATCCACGTCCGGGAGTGAGGGCGCTCAGATCGGGAGTCGGTTCCGAAGGGTTCCCCACCACTCCCGGCTGGCGCTGACACCGCGCTCAAAGTGGTCGTCAAGCCGGACCGCACCGTAGACGCTGATGGCCGCGAGACCGGCCCCGGCGAGCACGTCGACCCCCCAGTGGATTCCGAGGTACATCGTCGACAGACAGACCGAGAGCGCGATCGGAATCGCGATCGGGGCCCAGCGAGGGTAGAGATCACGCGTCATAACGGCGAGCGTGGCGACCGTCACCGACAGCGAAGTGTGCAACGACGGAAAGACGTTCGTGTTGGTGTTGACCTCGGAGGTGAGAAACTGTGCTTGCGGCCAGAACGAGTACAGGATCCCCTCCCCGATCAGATAGTTCCGAGGGCCATAGGCGATAAACAGGATGTAACAGACCAGCCCGATGACGTAGTTGAGTATGTACGCCAGGATCAAGAGACGAAGGGGCTTCGTCCGGTCGGCGAGCGCGTAGGCGACGATCGGGAACACGAGCAGGTACGCGTAGCCGTAGACGTAGATGGCCGAGAAGTACGTCGTCGCGGTGGAGGTCTGAAACGTCTGGAGCCAGGCGACGAACGTACCCTCGATCTCGAAGATGACCGGGCTGAGATGGAAGCCGATCGCCCACTGGACCACCGTGCCGACTTCCCGAAGGGCGCTCGTGAATCCGAGCACGATGCCCAGAAATACCAGATACGGAGCCACGATGCGCAACTGCGTGAAAAATTGCTGGCGCGTCCGGGGAAACCGACTGAAACCGACGACCGCCCCCAGCGATACCGCTACCGCCAGGGCGACGACCGCCGCAACTTGCGTCAATACTTCGAACAGTGCCATCGATCGAATCTACTCATATAGTTGGCAGACGATCGATCTCAATAAACCAATCGACCGTCGTTCGTGTACTGGAACCCGGCGTCCTCGAAGTACTGTTTCGCCCGTTCGACGTCGAACTCGCCACCGCTCCCAGCGAATGGTACTTCCGGATCGCTACCGTTCCAGGCCAGCGACGACGGAATCCACTCTGCGTCAGTCACGGGTGTGGTCAGCGGGTCAGCGTGCCCGTCGAAGGTCGATTCGACGATATCACCCTTGTCGAACAGTCGAGCGATCGCACGCCGAAAGCCCGGATTCTGGAGCGGCCGTCGACGGGCGTTGAATCCGACGTGGTACACCGTCCGCGAGGGAGACGTCACCAGATCGACAGCCGATTCGTTCCGGACGTTCGAGATGACGTCGTTGCCGAGCTTCGGAACGGTCGCGTCGACGTCACCGTCAGTGAGCAACGAGAGCCCGGCGAGATCGGACGGAACTACCCGGAACCGGAGTGAGTCGAACGCCAGCGGACCGAACCGCTCGAACAGGGCAGTCCCTTCTCGATTCATCGGATGGTCGCTGTTTCGGGTCAGAACGAGCGACTCCTCGACTGTTCGGCTCTCGAACGCCAGTGTCCCAGCCCCGACCGGGTCAGGATTGTCCCAGGTGACGGCCTGTGTCAATCCGGTCGACTCGTCGACGACGTCGGTTCGCGACTCCCAGACGTGTTCCGGAAGCAGCGGCGCTGTCAGTACAGTCCGTGCGACAGCAGGCGCAGCGTCGACCGAGATCCGGACCGTCTGATCGTCCAGGACGTCCACGGCGTCGACCAGACTCGATTGTCTTCGGAACCGCGGGGCGGGATGGCGAGTCTCGCCAGTCCCCATCGCCGTGTCGTTCAGGAACCGATAGGTGAATTGCACGTCCGCGGCGGTGAGGGCCTCGCCGTCGTGCCAGGTGAGATCCGGATGGAGTTCCAGACGGATCTCGCGAGCCGACTCGTCGATCGACCACGACTGCGCGAGCCACGGACGTATCTGCCCGTCGTAGTACCTGCCGAGCGGGTCGTACAGATACGCCGTCAGCGCGTCGAACTCGCTAAACGTCGGGAGGAGAGGATTGAGTCGTTCGGTCAGGATCTTCTCTACGGCCGTCATCCGCAATCGTCCCTCTGGGGAGCGCCCCGGTGCCGGATCGAGCGCGAGCAACCACAGCGGATCCCTGGCCCTAACCCGATCCCAACCCTCGAACCGGTTTCGCCTGACCGCCGCGATCGCCGTATCCGAAAGCAGCGGCACGATCGGCTGTTCACCCGTGATATCAGTTAGCGCGTCCTGAATCGTCTCACGGCGCTGCTGGCCCGATTGATAGCGCTGGGCGTCGAGCAGCGAGTCGCTTCCCTGATCGGTGAATCCGAAGGGATTCTGCCAGCCGACTCCGTTCGAGTACGACGACTGGAACGTGGTCCGGAGATAGTCGGGGTCCCGGTCGGCGGCCATCGTGCCGATATAGACGTCGAAATCGCGGTTCGTCAGAACCTTTTTACGGAGTTGGTCGGTCGGTGTCAGCAGAAAGTCCGTCGCGATACCGACCGCTTCGAGACGGTCGACCAGTGTTCTCGCGATGGCGGTCAGACGGGCGTCTGCGTCTGCGGGGACAGTGACGATTTCGAGTGATACTTGCTCGCGAGAGGAACCACCGAAGAACCGCTCGATCGTCTCGACGCAGCCACTGGAGAGTCCACTCGCTGCGAGCGCACCACCGGCGAGTGCGCGCCGACGCGTCAAACCGTGTCGCGGAGATGATTCGGCGTCCATGGGAGGGTAAATGATATGGCCAGCTACGGGGTCGGTGACGGCCGTAGTGCCCTACGTCGTGATATATAGACGGTCGATACATTGGCACAAGAAGATGTCGACTCGGGGCGAATCCGTACCACAACGCTTTCACCCCAACACGCGTACCCTGGGCTACTGATGCCCGTCGAACTGTCGGGGACATATACGACGGCCACGATCATGGTCGAAGACGAGTCGCTACTCGAAGAGTCGGCGATCGAACAGATCCAGTCGGTGATCGACCACCCCGCGTTCACCGAGCCGGTCGTCGTGATGCCCGACACGCACTGGGGCGCGGGCGCACCGATCGGGTTCACGATGGCGTTGCCCGACCGAGTCGTCCCGAACATCGTCGGCGTCGACGTCGGCTGTGGCATGGCCGCGACGAACCTCGGAGACTCCCTGTCGCTCTCTCACGAGGAACGCGAGCGCCGGGTCCGGGAGGCGATCCCGATGGGCCGGTCGGTCCACGACTACGACGACGCACCACACCTCGTCGATCAGTTCCCCTTCGAGCGCGCCAATCGGGTCTTCGAGCAGTTCGACGCGGCCTATCGCGAGCGATTCGGCGAGTCGATCGACCCGCTCGAATTCGACTTCTCGGGCTACGACGAGGCCTATTTCAAGTCTCTCTGCAATCGCGTCCTCTCGCGCAAGCGCCAGGGAATCGGCCACGTCATCAAGAGCGCCGGGACGCTCGGCGGCGGCAATCACTTCGTCGAGTTCGCACAGGCCCGCGACTCCGGCGAGTACTGGCTGGTCATCCACAGCGGCTCGCGCTATCTCGGCCTCGCAGTCGCCGAATACTGGCAGGAACGCGCCACCGACCTCCGCAACGCCGACGCCATCCGCGACGCCGTCCCCGACGACCTCCGGCCCTACCTCAAATTCGATCCCGAAGCCGTGAGCGACTCGGACCTCTGGGCATGGATCACCGGTGGCAAGGGCGAGTCCCACATCGACCGCGAGGCCGTCCTCGCGGACTTCGAGGGCAAAGAAATCGAGCGAGTGTTCGATCGGCTGAACGCCATCGAACCCGACCCCGAGGAACGCAACACTGATCTGGACTTCCTCGACGGTCGGGAAGCTCACGGCTACTACGTCGACATGCTGTTCGCCCAGCAGTACGCCCGCTGGAACCGCGCCCTGATGAGCGACGCTGTCTGCGAAGCGCTGGGTGTCGAGCCCGTCGATCGCTTCCAGTCCGTGCACAACTACATCGACTTCAGGGACCTGACGATCCGCAAGGGCGCGACACCGGCCCGTGAGGGCCAACGGCTGGTCGTCCCGTTCAACATGGCCGAGGGGTCGGTCCTCGCTCACGGAACGGGTAACGACGACTGGAATCAGACGGCTCCGCACGGAGCGGGCCGGACGATGAGTCGCCGGGAGGCCAGCGCGAGAGCCAGCGTCGAGGAGCTCGCCGAACAGATGGACGGCGTCTACTCCGAGTCGATCGTCGAATCGGTCCTCGACGAGGCCCCGATCGCCTACAAGGACGCCGGGGCGATCGCGAGCGAACTCGAAGCCACCGCCGAGATCGTCGAGTGGCTCGATCCCGTTCACAATCTCAAGGCCACCGAGTAGGAAGGTGCCGTCGGTCGGAAAAGCAACCCTTTTGCGCCCGCTCGCTGGACTCACAGACATATGTTGGGTCTGGGGTCGCTGGCTGCTCGAGCGAAGCGACGGGTCCTCGCCGATCTCCGTTCGGACCCGTATCTCGTGGCGATCCTCGCCGGCGCGGCCGTCTTTGCCGGGCTGTTCGTCTGGCAAGAGATTCCGAACTTCGCGACCTGGGACGGCCGCGATCGGGTGCTCGATCCGATGGTCGCCTACGGGCGGGTCATCGACGAGCCGAGTCTGGGCGCGCTCCGCGAGGGAGTCGTCTGGGGGCGCGAACCGTTCGGATCGACGTTTTACCTCTACGGACTCGTCGTCCTGCCGGTCGTGCTGGCGGCTGCGGTCGTCGGCGATCTCGACGCCTTCGCCCAGTTCGGACTGCCGACCCAGGAGTTCGGCTTCTGGGAAGTCTGGCACGCGACGCCCGAATGGATCTGGACGTGGACGATACTGCTCATCCGTCTTCTGAACGTCCTGTTCGCCCTCGGCGCGGTCTATCTCACCTACCGACTCGGGACGCAACTTCGCGACCGGACGACCGGGCGACTGGCCGGCGCGTTCCTCGCCGTCACCTGGGGGCTGATCACGCTCGTCCACGAGGCCGGCGAGGACGTGCCGTCGCTGTTCGTGCTGTTGCTCGCGCTCTACCTGCTCGTGCGGTACGTCCAGGACGGTTCACAATGGTACTTCTTCGCCGCGAGCGCGGCCGGCGCGGCCGCGATGACGCTGAAACTGACGACCGCGCTGATCGTGTTCGTGATCCCCCTGGCTCACCTCGTCCGCGTCAACAACGAGGGTCGTGAGTGGCAGTCGATACTGGACGATCGTGCCCTGATCGCGAAAGGCGCGGGAATCGGCGCACTCGTGATCGTCCTCGGCTTTCCCACGTTACTCGTCGGGGGCGTCGCCGAGTTCGTCTCGCGGGTCTTCGGCCATCCGGCCTACCGGGTCACGGTCACGAAAGGCCCCGACGCCCCCATCTGGTGGTGGTTCCTCCGCGGCTATCTCACGACGCTGGGTCTCCCGCTATTCCTGGCAGGAGTTGCGGGCGTCGGCGCCGCACTCGTCCGGTTCCGCCGGCGACTGCCCGCCGTCGACGCCTCGGCCGTCCTCCTGGTGTATCTACTGGGCCACGTGCTCTTGCTCGCGACCTGGCACGACTTCCGGCCGCATCACCTCCTCCCCACGCTGCCGCTGCTCGTCGTATTCCTGGCGATCGGCCTCGCGGACCTGCGCGACCGTAGACCTGCGATTGCTCGGCCCGTGATCGCGGTGTTGTTGCTCACGACAGCCGCCTACGCCGGCGTGGGCGCGGCCCAGTACGGCTCGATGCCCAGAGCGGAAGCCGTCGACTGGATGAACGACAACGTCGACCGGAACGCGACCATGGAGATCTACACCTCCGGGTTCGAGGAGGCCGCCGTCCCCCACTGGCTGGAGGTTCAGTACATCGACGGGGTCGAGGACCAATCGACGCTGGAGCCCTGCCCCGAATACGTCCAGCTCACCTATCGTGACTTACTGTATCTCCGTGACGTGCCCGACGACCACCGGACGTGGTTCACCCGGACCAATACCACCGAACGGCGCGAGCACTACCGGGGGCTACTCAACGGGAGCTACGGCTACGAGATCGTCGCCGAGTTCGGGGAACGGCCGCCGAACTTCGTCCCCGATCGACCCACGCCGGGATCGATCACCGAGATTCTCCGCAACGGGATCTACCCACACACGAACCAGTACTCCGACGAGCAGGAACTGCGCGAGAATCAGTACGTCGCGATCCTCCGACGGAACGGTACCTGCACTCGCCCGCTCGACCGCCCGCCCGGAACGTGACACCTACGTTACTGAAACACAGCTCAGAGAAGCAACAAGTGACTGTGGGTGGAACTGGGAGATATGTTGTACGCAGGAAGCGACGATGGCGTGTATCGAATCGACGCCGAGTCTACGAGGAAGGTGCTCGACGCCGGGCGCGTGTATCGCGTTCGGCAGTTCGACGGCGTCGGCGGCGTGTTCGCGACAGGCGAGTCCGGGCTGTATCACACCGCCGACGGCGAGCAGTGGTCGCAACTGAGTGTCCCCGAGTCGTCGGTGTATTCGGTCACTACCGATCCATCGGGACGCACGCTCTACGCGGGGACGCGACCGGCCCGGATCTACAGCGCCGACCTCTCGGCGGGCCTCCCGGCCGAGTCAGCGGACTGGGCCGAACTCGACGGCTTTCGCGACCTCCGCGAGCAGGCCGACTGGGGCCTGCCGCGCCACGACGGCAAGGCTCAGGTGCGGAGTCTGCAGACCCACCCCGACGCCCCCGAACGGATCGTCGCCGGCCTCGAAGTCGGCGGCGTCTTCGTCAGCGACGACGGGGGCGACACGTGGGTCGCACGCCACGCTAGCGACGTCGACTCCGAACACCCCGACGACGTCCACGAACTCGTGATCGACGACAGCGAGACGTTCGTCACCGCGACCGGCGACGGTCTCTTCCGAACCGCGGACGCCGGCCGCACCTGGCGACGGCTCGACACCGGCCACAGTCAGCGATATTTCCGGGGTGCACTCGTCCACGACGGCGTCGTCTACGCCGGGGGCGCACACGGTCCCTCGCCGACCTGGGACGAGAACACCGACCACGCCATCTTCGAGTCTCACGACGGCGAGACGGTCGAGACGGTCCTCTCACCCGTCCCCGACGAACTGGTGGTCGGCGGCTGTGTCGCAGACGGCGAGGTGTTCCTCTCGACCCACCGCGGCAGCATCCTCCGACGGACCGACGACGGCTACTCGAAGTTCGGATCGGTGCCGACACCGGGCCAGCTTCGGGGACGATACCTCCACCTCACGGCTGTCGACGCGTAGCCTCGCGCGACCGTCGCTGACTCGTCGCGAGCGAACCGGCGGCGGAAAGCATTTACTGAATGATCGACTATTTACACAGTCCTCATGGCGAACGCGGCCTACGACGTCTGGTTGTTCGACCTCGACGGGACGCTGATCGACATCGAACCCGACCATCCGCGGTGGGTGTTCGACGAGATCGGCGACCGACTCGGTCGCGACTTCTCCGATCAAGAAGTGCGGATTCTCTGGCACGGTCTCGGCGGCCCCCGTAACGAGCAACTCCGCGAGTGGGGGATCGATCCCGGGCCGTTCTGGGAGGCCTTCCACGAGATCGAAGACCCGATCCGCCGCGCAGAGGCGACCTACCTCTACGACGACGCCGAACGGTTGCTCGCCTCGCTCGATCGCCCGGTCGGCCTCGTCACCCACAGCCAGACCCACCTCACCGAGGCCGCGCTGGACCACCTCGACATCGCCGACTGGTTCGACACCGTCGTCTGCTGTGACGACGAGATCGGCTGGAAACCCGACCCCGACCCGGTCCACCTCGCGCTCTCCGATCTGGGCGTCGCCGGCAACGGCCACGACGGCGTCTTCGTCGGGGACAGTCCCGGCGACGTGGGCGCGGCCTGGAACGCCGGTCTCGACGCCGCCCACGTCGAACGCTTCGATCCGCACGAGCGCGGCCAGTGTGTCCGAGCCGACCACCGCGTCGATCGCCTGGACGACCTCTGGGCGCTCGCTGGGACTGCCGACAGTGGCTCCGAAGACGCCGGGTGATCAGCGCCCGTAGCCCGCCAGCGACTCGAACACTGTCTCGTCATCTATCGCCGTCTCGAGTGCTTCGACAGCGGGTTTCCCGGCGCGGTCGTCGGCTGCGACGACCCGAACCGTCTCGGACCCCAGCGAGACGAATCCCAGCCCGAGTTTCTCGGCCGACACCCGGAGCCCGAGTCCCGCGTCGACGTCGCCGCGCGCGACCATCCGCGCCGGGCTCTCGTGGGCGCGGGCTGCCCGCTCGTAGCCCGAAATCTCGTCGGCGACAGTCCCCGAGTCCAGATGAGCGAGCGCAGCGTCGAACGTCGCCCGCAGGCCGCTGTCCCGGGGTCGATTGACGAACGACAGATCCGCCGCGACGAGCGAGTCCAGCCCCTCGACAGCGTCTGGGTTGCCCTCGGGGACGAGCAAGCCCCACTCGCGAGTCCACGAACCGACCTCCGTGGCGTCCGACGGGGGCTCGATCGGCCCGCTGAGAGCCGCGACGTCGGTGATCCCGTCTTCGAGTCGGCGGACACCTGCTCGCGAGCCATCCGCGAGATAGCGCGGCCGCTCCACCTGGTCGAGCAATCGCGACAGCGCCGGATCGTCCTCACCACACCCCACGAGCGTCGGAATACGCACCGAGGGCGAGAACAGCTGGACCTCGACCCTCTCACCCGAGGAGAGTTCGTTCGTGTCCGGTTCCATCGCCACGACGCCGTCGGCAGCCGTCAGCGACGTCGTCGCGCCGCTGCCCTTGTCGACCGGATAGACCAACGTCTCGCCCGCCCCACTCTCTCGCGGCGCTGCCGCTCGACTGTCCGGTTCGGTCCCCGAACCGCCCTCGACCAGCCCGACCGGCATGTACCGCAGCCGACCTTGTTCGAAGCGCTCGCGAACGGCCATCCGCCCAGTGATCGTCGCCGTTCGCGCTTCCGGAAGGCCCGCCGCCTCGCGGATCGCAGGCGCGACGAACGTCCGGAAGATCGTCAGCGCCGAGACGGGATAGCCTGGCAGTCCGACGTAGGCCGCCTCCGCGAAGCGCCCGACGAGCATCGGTTTGCCCGGCTTGACGGCGACCCCGTGCAAGAGCAGGTCGCCCAGGTCCTCGACCACGCGATAGATCACGTCTACCGTCGAGGCGCTCGTCGACCCCGAGGAAAGGACGAGGTCGCACTCCTCGGCGGCCTGCCGGAGGACGCGCTCCAGTTCGTCCAGATCGTCGCCGACGTGGGGGTAGGTGACGGCCTCGCCGCCGGCCTCTTCGACGGCAGCAGCGATCGCGTGGGTGTTGACGTCGTAGATCTGGCCCGCGCGGTGGTCGAGGTCCTCGCCTGGCCGGACGAGTTCGTCGCCCGTCGAGACGATCCCGACCCGCGGCGGTGCTCTCACGGAGACGTCGGCGACGCCGAGTGCCGACAGGAGGCCGATCTCGCGGGCCGTAATCTCGGTCCCGGGTCCGAGTGCGCGCTCACCCGCCGCGATGTCCGCGCCCGCGAGCATGACGTTCTGGCCGGGCGTGACCGCCGTCCGGATCGCGACCGTCCCCTCGTCCGGCTGGTCGGTGCGCTCGACTTTGACCACGGCGTCCGCGCCCTCGGGCAGCACCGCGCCAGTCGAGATCTCGACTGTCGTCCCCGCCTCGACTGTCACATCGGGATTTTCACCGGCGTGAACCGCTCCAGCGAGTTCGAGTTCGACGGGATTCGCCTCGCCCGCGCCCACCGTGTCGCGGGCCCGAACTGCGTAGCCGTCCATACCCGCCCGGTCGAACCCCGGGACGTCGATAGTCGCCTCCAGGCGCTCGGCCAGCACCCGGCCGCGAGCCTCGTCGAGGGCGACAGTTTCGGTGCCGCCACCGACATCCAGGTCCGCGATCGTCTCGTGAGCCTCCTCGGGGCTCGCGAGGTCACGGAACTCGGTCCGGTCACTCATTGTACTCCCAGTTCTCGACCGCGACTGTTTCGCCCTGTGGGATTCCCTCCCGGGACTCGGGGACGACGACCCAGCCGTCGGCCTCGGCCACGCTCGAAAGGACGCTCGCGCCGCTCGTCCGGGTCGGTTCGGCGATCGGCTCACTCTCTTCGTTGTCCCCCAGGCGAACGCGAGCGAAGGTCCGAACGCCGACCTCGCTCGGGATCTTTCGGGCGAGTCGTGCCTCCGTCCTCGGCAGCGGATTCGTCGGCAAGTGGCCGATGTGCTTCAGGAGGGGGCGAAGTAACTGGACCGCGCCGACGATACAGGAGACGGGATAGCCCGGCAGCATGACGATCGGGCGACCCTCGACGATCCCGAGGCCGGCGGGATGGCCGGGTTTGATCGCGATGCCGTGAACCAGCACCTCGCCGAGGTCCTCGACGACTTCGGGGAGCAGGTCGCGCTCGCCGACCGACGACCCGCCGGTCGTGACGACGATGTCCTTGGTCAGGTCCCGCTGGATGGCCGACCGCAGCGCCGAACGCTGGTCGGCGACGATATTTCGATCCGTCGCAGCCCCGCCCCAGCGCTCGACGTACCGCGAAACCGTGAAGCCGTTGGTCTCGACGATCTCGCCCGGCTCAGGATCGTGCTGGACGAGTTCGTCGCCGGTCGGAACGACCCCGACAGTCGGTCGCTGGGAGACCGCGACCTTCCCGACGCCGGCGACCTTGCACAGGCCGAGATCCGAGGGTCGAAGCTGATGGCCGGCTTCGAACAGCTGCTGGCCCTCCGAGACGTCCTCGCCCACTGGACCGACGTTGGTCCCCTCGGCGACGGCCGTTTCGATCTCAACGCGGTCGTCACGCTGGCGCGTTCGTTCGACCTTGACGACGGCGTCAGCGCCCTCGGGAATCGGACTCCCGGTGTGGACCCACTGTGCCTGGCTGGGTTCGACGGGTCCCGAGTCGACGTTCTGGCGCTCCATGACGACGGGCGAGCGCTCGCTCGCGTCGAACGTCTCGCTGGCGCGAACGGCGTACCCGTCCATCGCCGCCCGCTCGTAGTGGGGCACGTTGCGCCGGGCCGTGACTGGCGCGGCGAGGACGCGGTCCTCGGCCGCCGACAGCGGGAGTCGATCCGTGCGATCGATCGGCGTCGTCGCCTCCTGGATCGTCGCCACCGCGTCGGCCAGCCGTGTCACCTCGCTGAATCCCCTCGATTCGTCGCTCATACCTCTCCCTTCGGCGGGTACAACTAAAGGCCCACGGGGAGCGGTTCGACACCGGCCTCGCACGCGACCGGAAATCTAAACACGCGCCGTCCCGCCTACTCGGGCATGGACGTCATCGATCGGATCGGCGCGGTGCGGCTGTGGGTCGCTGCCTTCCTCGCGAGTGTCGCGGGACTGGCCACCGGGTCGACCCTCGCACATCGGACAGTGTACGACGGGTTCATCTGGCGGTACTTCTGGGGCCCGGTCGCCGCGGACGCACACAACGCCCAGTGTGCCATCAACGACGGCGAATCAGTAACCTACGGATACGCTGACGCCGTCTGCACTGGTGTCCCGTCCGACGCATTCGTGGCGACGCCCGGATACACCGCCGTCTCGGAAGTCGGCTACATGATCGTCGGGCTGTTCTTCCTGCTCGGCGTGATCCTGCTGTTGCGTCGACTCAACCTCGGCCACAACCGCAATCTCTTCTTCGGGCTCGTGCCGTTCATGCTGTTCGGCGGCGTCCTCCGGGTCGTCGAGGACGCAAACGACAGTGTCATGGGTCCGAACTTCGGCGGGGAAGCACTCATCCCCTATCCGACCAACACCCTGTTGATCAGTCCGATAATCTACTTCACCGTCTTCTTCGTCACGCTGGGCGCGCTGCTGAGTAGCGTCGCTCTCTCCAGGCGGGACTACGTCGACTCCTACCCGAAGACGCTCGGGATCATCGGAGCGGTCCTGTTCGTGCTCACCTTCGCCAGTCTGATCATCGTCTCGGTCCTCCGCGACTCCGTCGGGTTCTACCCATCCTTCCTGCTGGTGACCGTTGGACTCGCCTCCGTGATCGCCTACGGGATCTACTGGCTGGCCGAGCGATTCGCCCCCGAGATCAACGGCGGCACCGGCTACATCGGGCTGGTCGTCGTCTGGTCACACGCCATCGACGGCGTCGCGAACGTCCTCGCCTCCGACTGGTCGGACGTCTTCGGGTTGCCCTTCGGGTACGTCCCGAAACACCCGGCCAACGCGACCGTCATCTCGATCACCGACTCGGTGCTCCCCGCCTCCGTCACGGACGTCATCGGCACCTCGTGGCCGTTCCTGCTGATCAAGATCGTCGTCGCCGTCGCCATCGTCTGGCTGTTCACCGACGACTTCATGGAGGAGAGTCCGCGCTACGCGATCGTGATGCTGATGGCGATTGCAGCAGTCGGCCTCGGTCCCGGGACGCGGGACATGATCCGCGCGACGTTCGGAATCTGAAGTACTCCTTCTACGGGAAGGGATGATGTTCGCGATCCAGCCGCGGTTCGAACCCGAGTGACTCCGGGACGGTCCGGGCGCGCTCGCCGAAGTACGCGTCGTCGAAAAAGAGCGGCTGGGCTTTCGGACAGAGCACGCGCACGGCCTCGAATCCGATCGAGCCCACGTCCCGAGTCGTGATCCGACTCGCGTACGCCGACAGCTCTGCCTCGTCGAGACGGTCGAGAACGCGTTCGAGTTCGTCTTCGCCGGTCGGCACTTCCTCGGGACCGACGTCGGCCGCCGAGACCGACCGATCGACGTCGACGAAGGTCTCGATCTCCTCGGGGAAGTCGGCGTACCAGCCGATCGCACCGCTGGCGTCGGCCGCTGCCTCCCGACCCATCCCGCGCAGTTCCAGCCAGTTCTGGACGGCTTCCGACAGTGCCGACCGGGCCGCAGCCGCCGGGTCGAGGTCGGCGGCAGATCCGAGCGCGAACCGCGGCCACTCGCCCTCTCGGTGGACCGCCACGGCGACGACGGGAACGTCGACGTCCTGGGTCACCAACAGCGGCGTCACCGACAGCCCCTCCGCTCTGGTCCGGGAGGCGATCGTCTGGAACTGCTCGTCTGCGACCGCCAACCCCAGCGGTTCGAACGAGGAGTACCACGCGAGCATCGTCGCATCCCGTTCGAGCACCTCGTACAACCCCGAGAGCATGGCCTCGACGGTTCCGTTCCCGAGTCCGAGCCCCGTCGTTATCGCCGGCCTGATCTCCCGTTCCGGCGGCGGATACTGGACCAGTTCGGCCGGCAACCAGACGTCTCGCTTCTCCTGCAGGTCCTGGCCCTCGATCCAGTGCCGGGTGCGGTCGTCGTCGAGCAGATCCGGCGTCACGAACGCCGAGGGCAACACTGGATCGTCGAGGTCTGCGGGCGAGGCCTCCCGCAGGTCGGCGAGTCGATAGACGCCCGCACAGTAGCGTTCGAGTGCCTCACCCAGGGCTTTCATCAATGCCGCGTTCCAGTCGCCCGCGACGCCCGCGGCCTCCCGGCTGGCCGTCGCGTCGCTGAACCCGCTCGTATCACACCCACGAGCGAGATAGTAGGGGACTGGATACGACTCGACCTCGCCGACTTCGTTGACCAGTCCCGTTCGCTCGTCCAGGGCCAGTTCCGCGCTCGCGAGCGCTTCGTCGACGTCTCTGTCACTGACCGTCCACTCCAGCGTCCGCTCGGGGGACTCACCACACGCACAGCCCGGCAGTGCGAGCAACGGATGTGTCGCCTCGGGAATCGTCTGTACCTGCCCGAAGACGTCCCTATCACCATCGGTCAGCACCCTCGCAGCCGCGCGACCGGCGATCGCGCCCGCGAATCGTTGCTGTGGGATCGCCGGCGCGGCCGTCGGCTGTTCGTCTGGATCGACGTTCGACTCGATCCGTCTTTCGAGACACGAATAACAGGCTGTCTCGAGACCGAATCCGGTGATCGCCGCGTCGACCACAGGGTAGCTACCCACGCCGCCAAGCTCGACGGCGATCCACGGTGTGGCTTCGAGCGTGTCGGTGACCTGTCTGAACACCTGATCGCCGGTGATACCAACGACGATCGCCAGCTCCGTCGTGTCGAGTTCGGCCGGATCCGTCTGCGTGACCGAGACGTCCACGTCAGCGAGCGCGGTCGTCACTGCCGCGGCCGCTGGGCCGGACCCGACGAGACCTACTGTCATCTCTGGGTTGGTACTCGCGTGCCGGAGAGAAAAACCCCAGGGCGTCGGAGTCGCCGGGAACCCTGACTGCTGTCACTCCAAGCGACTCCTGCTGCTCAGCGGCTGAAAAATGGTGAAATCGGCCACGGGTCGCTTACGATGCAATCAGGCTCTGGGCGACGCTCGCCAGTTCGTCGGCGTCGGCCTTGGTGAGACGCTCGTCGCCGAGCTTCAGACGCAGGCGCGGTCGCCCGACGTCGATCGGCACCTTCTCGGTGTCGATCAGGCCACGGTCTTCGAGCTGGGTCTTCGTCCGCGAGAACGTCGCCTTGCTCGCGAGGCCGATGTCCTCGCCCCACTTGCTGATGTCGTACAGCAGTTCGCCGTTCTTCGCGGCGACGAGCAGACTGATCGTTACCTCGTCCAGTCCGTCGCCGTCGCCGCGGGCGGTCTGCAACGAGTCCAACACGGCGTCGAAGTCCGCTGCAGCGTCGTCACCGATGTCGCTGATCAGGGTCTCCTGAACGGTCGACAGCGGCGGGGTGCGCAGCGAGAACTCCTCGGCGTCTTCCCAGCGGCTCTTGTAGTAGTCGTATGCCTCTTCGACGAACGCTTCGTCTGTCGTCGTCAGACCGGCCACCTGATCGCCCGCGCTGACCAGTGAGATGACCGCGTCCGGTGAGACGAGCAGGGAGTTGACTGGTTCTCCGTCGAGCACGCGAAGCGAGAGCACGTCCGACGCGACGAGGTCGGCGGCCGAACTCGCTACCAGGAAGTCGTCCATGACGTCCTTGAGATTGCGCTCGTCGGCGAGTACGTTCACTACGGGGACCTCCTCGATGCCATCCATCGACGACACCAATTCACGGATCGTCTCCGGGGAGGGGTTGACGACGACGAGCTCGCCGGCGCTCGTGAGTGTCGTCCGCAGGATGTTTTCGATTTCCGATTCAAGGAGGTTTTGGCTGACCATACTGTATTACTATATACTCAACGTATGTATTTAATTGTATCGACCAGCTTAGATTTATTTCAACAAGATGTAACGACAAGCGACGCTACCGTCTGGTCCACCTTTCTATCGAAGGAACTTGAATGTCTCGAATCTGTCGTACAGAACGGAAGAGCAACAGCTAACGGAGGCACGTGGTCCCTGACCACGCGGGAGTCTATCAGCCGGGATCAGACCCGGTTGGCAAGGTCGTTCGACCAGTGGAACGCCCCGTCGTAGACGACCGGGAGAGAGGTTCCATCGAGGATCGACGCGAGTTCGTCGGCCTGGACCGTTGTCTCGACTGTCCGCCCGTACAGCCGTGCATCACCGTCGAACGGACACTCGTACCGGCGGCCAGTCGTCTTCGCCGAGACTGGCTCGTAGGTGACGTGATAGCCGTCGGGCTGATCGCTCAGCCGGAGGAGGGCCGGCTGGCCCCGGGTCGGGACCAGCGAGTCGGTGCCGTCGCCGACGACGGCGTAGTCTTTACCCATCAGTACCCGCCGTCTGGCCAGCCGGAGTGCGCCCTCGATGCTGAACCCGTGGACCAGCAGCCTGGCGAACGCCGTCCCGACTTTCGCCGCCTGTTCGTTCAGGACGGCCGTCAGCGTCACTGCCCCCGCGAGACTCCCCTGCTCGACCAGCCGCAACCCCTCGCGGTATGATCCGCAAGCGTTGAGGAAGAATGTCCGAGTTCGAGACTCGGGAACGTCGGCCATCGAGAGGTGTCCATCCGGGCAACGCAGCCCGCTCGTCTCACAGTGGCCGATGTAGTGGAGGAAGTCGTTGCGCTCGCCGAGCACGGCCGTGAGTTCGTCGGTTCTCAGTCCCTGTTCGACGCTGACGTCGATCGGGACGTCAGTCGCTCGTTCACGGTAGATCTCCGCGACAGCCGTGTGTTCGGCGGCCATCGACTCGTCGTTGAGGACGACAGTTACACTGAATGGATCGTCCGGTTGCCGATCGTAGCGATGTCTGTTCCGGTAGGCGCTGGTCGTCGTCTTGAACGCATCGAGTGGCGCACCGTCCGCCAGCCAGGCATGAGACGACCCCGCGCCGAGTTCCGGTTCGACGACATCGACGGCTTCTATCCCACCCGCTGCCCGATAGGCGTCCGAGAGCGCCCGATCGAGCAAGTCGGCGCTCTCGATCGACGAGGCCGACGGCAGGTAGACGAGACTCATGTCGTCCAGCAGGTACGGCAGCGCCGGGACGTGCTCGACTGTCGGGCTGGCGGATGTCGAGAGGTGCCACTCGGGCAGTCGCTGACGCAATCGCTCTCCAAAGGCGCTCTCGTACCGTTCCAGCCGCTCGGCGACGGTTAACTCCCGGAGCCGGGCCGCGTCGAGGTCGTGTTTCGCCAGCAGCGGCGGCTCTGCCGGCGTATCTTCGCGAGCGAGACAGTCCAGATAGAACACCTGGCGTAGCAACGAGGCACACTCGTATTGAAATCCAGGGAGCGGCGAGAACGTCCGCTCGTATGCGCCCGTGTCTGCGACGAGCCGCGGCCGCTCGACGTCAGCGACCGTGACGGTCGCACCGAGGTAATACGCCAGCGGCGCGACCACGAACAGCGCGTCCAGCGACTCCGGAACCGTCACAGTCAGTGCCGACGTGTCCGCCTCGACGTCCAGTTTCTCAGGGACAGCGAGTGACGCGCCGACATCGACGAGCGGCGGATGTGACCGCTCGTCCGGATGCGAACGGGCTGGTCCACGACAGCGATGGGTGGCCGCCATCGCGGACAGACCGGCCGCGAGCCCGTCGGGTGTGGGTGGAATCGTGACTGTCGGAAGCGCCCCGTTCGGGTGGGCGTAAATCGTAACAGTTCGAGGCTGGTCGAACGATATCTGGACCGTCTCGTCGGTCCGCTCGACCGTTGCAGGTCCCTGGAACTGGATGACGACCGTGGGTGCAGCGTCAGGCGGTCGAGCACCACAGTCGGGAGTCGACGAGGACCGACACGACAGACGGTACGAACCGTCGGACAGCGGAAACGAATGGTCAGCCAGACGTGTCGTTCCCTCCCCGTGAA